>Ga0066376_10001272_pt1 | contig 24572 bp, 18 predicted proteins | sample Knorr_S15_td_Bot_FD_77009 | JGI IMG/M metagenome (GOLD analysis project Ga0066376, IMG submission 77009) | Marine microbial communities from Southern Atlantic Ocean transect - Knorr_S15_td_Bottom_ad_5009_LV_A | ecosystem: Environmental > Aquatic > Marine > Oceanic | place: Southern Atlantic...
GTGGCTGCCACATTCGGACAAAGAAAATCTATTTCCTTTGCACTAAAGGCAGGCCAAACGGCAATCGAAAACATAGTCCTCGAGGGAGCCGGTGCCATCGGCGGAAAAATCGTGGACTCTTCCGGGAACCCTATTGAGGGGGCGCGTCTAACCAGGAACATGATTCGCGCAGAAGCTGCATTTGCGGCCGAAATCATCCACCAGAAGGTCTTGAGAGAACTGCACAATGAGGGGCAAGAGAACTTGGACCCTTGGGGGCCGGTTTACCAAAGTAATAAAAATGGTGACTTTTTAATCCCCGGCCTAGAACCAGGCAAGTTAAGCGTATACGCTTGGGCAGATGGGTACTCTGCCGAAATTTTGGCTGGGGAACTTGAGGTTGTGGCGGGCCAAATTTCGCAACTCCCGACTTCTACCTTATTCGAATCTCCACGGCTGAATCTCACCATTCTTTCAAAGGCAACCGGCCTGCCAGTAAAGGGGGTGAACGCGCGCTGGTCACCCGAACATTTGCGCTCTAGTCTTTTGGCGATTGATTTCTGGAGGGAGGGCCAGGGTTTAAGCGACGAAAGCGGGAATATCAGCTTAATCAATCTACCGACCTCTTCTTTTTTCCTTTCCTTGCAACTGGAAGAAGCGCAACTTGCCACGGGCTTATCCCCATGGGAAGAAGTGGTCCATTTGCCGGAAGCTGGAATGGTATTGGACAAAACTATTTGGCTGGATGCGGGCTTCGAAATCACCGCCAAAGTTGTAAATGCTTCTACTGGATTGCCGATTACAGAATTCGACAAGGTTGTATTACGACCGACGCCACAGTCCCTCATAGAAACCGCTCTTGCATCGCAACGCAAAGAAGGAATTGAACCCTTTGAGGTCTCAGCTGAAGGCCACATTCAATTTCGCCAAATTCCTGCCGGGCAATGGACTCTAAGCGTGGAAAAAGACAACTTTTCACCTCTTGAATCGGAATCCCTTGACCTCAACCCGGATAATCCTGAGGTTTTTGTGGAGCTCAGCATGGAGCAAGGCGCTTCTTTGCTAGTTCGGGTGTTAGACGAGCTTGGCAATCCACAGACAAGCGTGGCCATCGGTTTAAACGGTCTCGACGGTAAAACGCAAGAGACGGATAAAACAGATAAAAAAGGCGAAGCTCTTTTTGAAGACCTGAAGCCCGGAAAATATCAGGTCACCAAAGTTCCTTCAGAAGACGGAGATCAAGGAGATATTCGTTTTGAGTTTGTTGACATGGAACCGGGCCAACACATGGAATTAGTATTTGAGCCCCAAGAGGGCGCCTGGGCGGAAGGGGTGATTACTAAGGGTGGAGAGCCTTTTGAAAATGGAAGTTATGCCCTTCTGGCGGGAAGCGCTGTGGCCCGTGGAACTTGTGATGAGAACGGGAATTATCATCAAGAGAATCTGGCTCCAGGTCCTGCCACTTTCATCATCGGGCAACTCGGTGGAATCGGCAATAACTACCAAATCACCGTTGAAATCCACCCGGGACGCAACCTCTTGGATGTGGATTTGCCCGGCGGTAAAATCCAAATCACCGTCATTGATGAAGCAACCGGGGAACCCATTCCTGGCATGTTGGTGGCGGCAAGAGAATCCGTGGCACGTGGAAATCCAAAATTCGGCTTCACGGACAATGAGGGTATTTCCAAGTTGGAGTTTTTGGAAAGTGGCAGTTGGGAGATTGCCGCTGGAAAATCCGTCATGCCCGTTTTCGGTGGAGCAGAAAAATACGGGTCGGTGATGACAACCGTCGATTTCATTGAAGGAGAAATCCTTGAAATCACTTTGAACCTTTCTGCAGGTGCAAGTTTTAAAACTCGGGTTGTGGGAACCGACGGTCAACCGGTACCAGGAGCATCCGTGTTTTATTTAGATGAACATGGTCAACCCTTGAGCCAGCTGTCCGTCAAAAGCACCAACTCTAAGGGTGTTCGCCAGCTGGACGGATTACCCGGTGGGCCTGGCCGCATTTTGGTTCGTCATCCTGAAGCGGGTACCGCCGAAATCGAAGTAGACTTGATTGCTGGCGAATTGGTAAAAAAAGAAATCCACTTAGAAACCGGTTGCACTGTCTTTGTTCAAGCCGTTGACGAAAACGGTTTCCCTCTTAAAGGGGTTCTTGTCAATGCCTTGGATTACCGAGGTGCTCCAGTTTCCGCACTCTATTCTATTGAACAATCCCAAGAAACAAACTTAACCTTTGTTCAAGGAGGAGAGCAAAGCGTCGGCCCCTTGCTGCCGGGGACTTACACTTTTCTTGTATATCGCCTCGGGCAAGCCGGCAAAAAACACATCGTCGTGATTGAAGCTGGCGTTGCCGAAATGCACCTGGAACTAGAAACTTGAAATCAGTAATCAATGACTGGGTGGCGCTTTGCAAAGCGCGCATTCAAGTGATTTCTCTGGTTGGTGCTGAATTGTGCCTCACCATGGCAAATGGAGGAATGCCAGACTGGCCGGTCATGGTTCACTTGGCCATAGGCTTGACCTTGGTCAGTTGCTCAGCTTCGGCCATGAATCAATTGCTAGAGGTAGACGCTGACCGCCGGATGCACCGAACTCAAAATCGGCCACTGCCCACTGGCCGAATTTCAATAAAGACCGGTTGGACTTTTTCTGCTCTCACCGGAGTCGGCGGCCTCCTGTGGTGTTTGATTTTCCTGAATCCGCTAACCGCTTGGTTAGCCGTGGTCATGGTGGTGACTTATGACTTCATTTACACCCCTCTAAAAAGGAAAACCGTTTTGAACACTCTGGTCGGGGCAGTACCAGGCGCCATGCCACTACTCGTTGGTTGGGCTGCAGCGGGCCGAGGCTTAGACCTCATGGCCGGAATCTTGTTTGCTATTTTGTTTGTTTGGCAACTCCCTCATTTCCTTGCCATCGCCTGGATGTACCGGGAGGACTATGAAAGAGGTGGCATGCGCATGTTGGCCAATGCCGCCCCATCGGGCGCCACCTCTCGCCAAGGCATTCACGGTGCACTATTGCTATTGCCAGCCAGCCTGCTGCCCTTGTTGGCTGCACCGGTAGGAAAACTTTATTTTTATGGCGCTCTTTCGATGGGATTAATCTATTTAGCCTTTGTGGTTCACTTCGGTTTGGAACGAAGTGACAAAAGAGCCAAACGCGTGCTTTATGCTTCCATCATTCACCTTCCCCTACTGCTGGCACTGCTGGCTTGGGATTGGTTCTCAACCTCATGACAAACCCTCGCCCCTCCATACTTGGAATTGCTTTCTTGACGGTGTTTTTGGACATCGTTGGATTTTCCATCTTGTTTCCGCTCTTTCCGGCAATCTTAGATTGGTATGTGGCGCATGAGGGTCCGCAAAGTCCGGTTGGCCAGCTTGCTGCTTACTTGCAAGAAATTGCCCAAGACAATAAATGGGCGGTGTACACCTTATTCGGTGGCATCCTAGGGTCACTTTATGGCTTACTCCAATTCGTGTTTGCAGTCGTCTGGGGAGGGCTGTCCGACCGCATAGGAAGACGACCGACGCTACTGTTTACTTTGTTCGGTACCGTCCTTTCTTATGTGGTTTGGACTTTCGCTGGCTCCTTCACTTTGCTCGTCGTGGCAAGAATTTTAGGCGGCATCATGGCCGGAAATATCTCCACGGCCAGTGCCGCCGTTGCCGATACCACCACCCCCGAAAACCGGGCCAAAGGAATGGGAATCATTGGCATGGGCATCGGCTTAGGCTTCATTATGGGTCCGGCCTTGGGTGGTTTCTTAGCCGGCGTTCATTTGGAAGGTGATTCCGCTGCTAGCGGGTTTTCCCTTCATCCGTTTTCTGGGGCAGCCATTGCCTCGTTAGGCTTGGCAGTCATCAACTTCGTGTGGGCTTTACGACGCTTTCCAGAAACCCTACCGCCCGAACGCCGTGGCAATAGTCATCGTTCCTTAAACCCTTTCCGCGCCTTGAGCGGATTAAATTATCCAGGGGTCAAAAGAGCCAACTTTTTGTATTTGGTTTTCCTCACTGCCTTCGCCGCGGTGGAATTCACGCTTACATTCTTAGCCGTTGAGCGGCTGAATTATGCGCCCTCAGATTTGGCGTGGATGTTTGTTTACGTCGGGCTCATTATTGCCTTTGTTCAAGGTGGCATTGTTCGCCGCATGGCTCCCAAAGTCGGTGAACGCCTGCTTACTCAAGTTGGCTTGGCTTGTAATTTCCCGGGCTTCCTTTTGTTGGGTTTCGCGCACAGCTCGGCCATGCTTTACGCAGGATTGGGTTTCATGGCAGTGGGCTCTGGTTTAGTCAGTCCGTGTTTATCGGCTTTGGTGTCGCGGTATTGTCCAGCGCAAAAACAAGGCTTGGCGATGGGAAGTTTCCGTTCGATGGGCTCCTTGTCCCGCGCCGTCGGCCCCATCTTCGGAGCAGTTTTGTATTGGAAATTCCAAAGCAGTGCCCCTTATTTCGCCGCCGCAGCTCTTTTGACCATTCCACTCCTTATGGCCCTGAAATTGCCACAACCACCCAAGGAAGCCCCCAACGCTTGAACCGCTGGATAGTAAGATGCGTTGACCTTTAAAACACCTCGGTCAACCATGAACCCCCCTCCAAAGTCACTCCTGAAAATCCGGCGCCGCTGGAACGTTGCCCTCTACGGAGGCTTGGCAGGGCGTTATCTGGGCGGAGCATTGCTGGTTGCAGGAACAGCGGTAGTCATCGGCAAATCCATAGGGCAAGATTGGACCATTCCTGCCGCAGTGGCCAGCGCAATCATTGGGCTAGGATTAGCCAGCCGCCAATTCCAAAAAAGCCGCTTAGAAAGCTCTCAAATTGCCACCTTGCTGGATTTACGCCAAGGCGGCACTGGCCAAATTTTACTCCAGGTAGAAAACGGCGAAGCTCCCGCCGACTGGCAGAAAATGACTCGGCCCCGGCCCGCCTTAAAAAGAGTGCTCCCTCTGCTTGCCCCAGGGGTAGTCTTTTTCGGCTTAACGTTTATGGTGCCGCTCCATGCCATTGCCCCCCAACAAGCGGACCCACTCAGTGAAAAGCAATTGGCCGAACTCCAGGAATTCGCCGCCACTTTAGAAGAAACGGTGGTTTTAGATAAGGAGGTTCAAACCGAAGTCCAGGAACGCATGCAGCTTTTAGAATCCGCCGATGCACGCAATGCTGCCCATCAAAACATCATGCGCGAAGCTCTAGATCGGATGGAATCTAGATTGGAAGAAGTAGCCCAAAATTCAGCCACAAAGTTAGAAGAAATTCGCCGCTCCATCGAAAAGGCAATGGCGGAATCTGCAAACGGAAAAGACGATGAAAGTCTCAATCAGTTGGCAGAGCTGGCCAAGCAAATGCAAAAGCTTGGCTTCAACCTTGAGGATTTTTTAACCCCGGAAATGTTGGCTGCACTCCAAGGCGCACTGACCCCCGAAATGTTGCAGAATCTAGATTTAGAGGCGCTTGCCAAACTTCTTTCCGAAGCCGCTCTTGACAAACTTAAAGCTTTGGCCGAACAGGGCTTACTTAACCCAGCAGCACTCGCGCAAATGGCTAGAAATTTGGAAAAATTCCAACGTGATTTCAGTCAAGCCGGCGGCACCTGACAGGGAGGAGGAGCCTGCGCAGGTTGCGCAGAACATCCAGCAGGCCAAGTCCCGGGCAGTGGCGGGATTTCTAGAGGTCCGGGCGCCGCCCCCTTGAGCTGGGGAGCCGAGACTCCCGAAATGCAGTCCGAAATGGCAATGCAAGCCTTGCCCGCTCCGGGTTCCGTGGAAGAGGCCATGCAACTTATGCAACTGTCCAATATGGCGCCCAAGGTGGCGCCCGAAGCTGGATCCGTCGTGACCGGTAATTCCGGCGGAGCACCAGAAGACGAAGCGGTCTGGCAACGACGCATTCACCCCAAACATCGCCAAGCAGTTCGTCAATTTTTCCAGCGCGAACGTTAACCTTTTCCAGCATGCAATCCGAGCAAGGCCCTCTTTCCGAGGAAGACGCACGCCAGGCCCAAGCCATCGGCACTCAGCTTCTTTCTGAACTTAACAAAGTCATTCTTGGCCAAGAAGCCATGGTCCGCCAAGTGGTGACCGCCGCCCTCGCAGGGGGCCATGTCCTGCTTGAAGGTTTACCGGGCTTGGGAAAAACGGAACTCGTCAAAGGCTTCGCTAGGTTGGTGGACCTTGAATTTAAACGAATCCAGTTTACGCCCGACCTTTTGCCAGGTGATATCACCGGGGGTCCGGTACTAGAAGAAAAAAATGGCGCAAGAGAATTTGTTTTCCGACCAGGCCCCGTTTTTACCAACGTCCTGTTGGCCGATGAAATCAATCGGGCTTCCCCAAAAACTCAAGCCGCCTTGTTAGAGGCCATGGGTGAAGCATGCGTCACGGTGCTTGGCGAAACTCGTGACTTGCCGGATCCTTTTTTCGTGCTGGCCACCCAGAATCCCATTGAGCTTGAGGGCACCTATCCCCTTCCCGAAGCTCAACTAGACCGCTTCCTTTTTAAAGTAGAGGTGGGCCAAGTTTCAGCCGACGTACTGGAATCCATTTTGAATACCCGACGGCATGGCAAACCACCCACCCCAAATCCAGTGGCTGACCAAGCGGCTTTCCATAAATTCTCGGCAATGGCCGGGGAATTACATTTCCCTACCGCAGTTGCCAACTGGATTGCTCGGCTCTGCACAGCTACTCATCCAGATTCCTCCCACGCCCCAGAAAGCGTGAAAAACTATGTTCGCTACGGGGCAAGCCCTAGGGCTGCCATTGCCATAGCGGAATCCGCCCGCGTGGATGCTTTATTGGATGGGAAAAATCACGTCGGCTTTGACAATGTACGCCGCGTAAGCGCACCGGCCCTGGTCCATCGTCTAGTTCTTGACCATCGTGCCCGTTTGGACAACGTGACTGCCGCCCAATTAGTTGGAGAGTTATTAAATTCGGTATCGGAACTGGAAAAGCCACTGCCTAAGGAAGTGGTGGACACAAAAGCTTGAGTTTACTTCTTCTGCTTTTTGCCCAAGCGGCAGTTCCACAAGCAACGGCCTTCCAAGCGGCAATTCCGCAAGAGGAACTAAACCCTGGTGGAAATTTTCGAGCTGAAACCCGCAAGGGAATTCACATCACTACTGAAACTCATTGGCCACAAGCGCTACGCACAGGATATTTTCCAGTCCGAATCCGATTGGAAAACCAAAGGGACACGGCGGTCACTCTGGATGTTTCCCTGCGCCATGGTTGGTATGACCGAACTGAAACTTTCGGCACCATCAACTTAGAACCCGGCGAGGCTCGCCGACTGGATTGGCTGGGGCTGTTTTTGGAAGAAAACTATTCCGATGAAATCACTTTGGTATTGGAGGAAGGTCTTCAGCAAATTGGGCAATGGTCAGTGATGTCAACTTTGCCAAGTAGCTCCCGTGATTCCCATATGGGAGCCATCGTCATTGGTGAAGATGCTGAAAAAATCGCCAAGGAACTCCGAGGCCGACAATTTTTCGTCAAAGGTGGTCCGCCCCAAGACCTCACTGTTGGCTTCGTTCCCATTAACCGAACCCCCACCGACTGGAGAGCGTGGTCTTCCTTGCGTTTGGTCATTTTACGCGCCGGAGGGCAACCCTTGCCGGCAGAGGCCATCACCGGGCTGGCGGATTGGGTGTCTTTGGGTGGACTGCTGGTAGTCGAAGGTGTTCGAAAGGAAGCGGTTGCCTTACTTGCAAGCGGCGGCTTACTTTTGGACGAACGCTTAAAAAATACTGGCGGTCCGGCCGACCTCTACCGCTTTGGCTTCGGTCAAGTGGTCATGGCAGGCGGAGAAAGCGCTACGGCACGGGAATTAATGGGCGCTTCCCCGATGTGGACCAGCCACTATCCTCCGCCCAATGGGCCCTTTCCTGGAAAACTGGCCCGACAGAATGTACTCATCCCTGGAATAGGGTTGCCTCCGATTAAGATTTTTCTCTTGGTCTTGATTGCCTTTGCTTTGGTCGTTGGACCCTTCCAATTTCAGCGCCTCAAAAAAAAGAATCCTTTCGCCTTTTTGATCTGGACGCCCATTCTTGGAATTGGCTTCACCGGGGTTTTATTGGGTTGGTCCTTGCTCTCCCATGGACTTCACGTCCAAGAGTCCACGGTTTCCATTACTTGGCTTAATCAACAAACCAAGCAAGCCTCCACCCTTGCTTTTCGCCACACCTTTTCCGGCAGCATTCTCCATGGTGGCTTGCATTACAAGCCGCGAACAGCAGCAGTTCCTGGAAACCATGACCCTACCAATCAAAAGGATTTCTTCGTCCGAGACATGAACCTCGGTGGCGCTTTAACTGACAAGTTTTTTCCGGTCAGGCTTCCCTTCCATGAATTACAAGCCAACGTCCAAACCGCCCGCCAAAAAGTCGCCATTGAAAAAGAAGGCAAAAAAATATTTGCCATCAACGGGATGGAAACGGACCTATTAGATTTTGTTTACCACGCCGAAGATAGTCTGTGGTGGCATGCCCCTTTGGATGAACCCTTTAAGCAGGGGCAAAGAATCTTATTAACTCTAGGAGAGCCTCCCCCTCCCCCTCATTTAGCTGGCCTCCATCACGAAGATTTGCCACAAATCCCTGGGGCATTGCCAAGCCGTAGCTGGCAGGCGTCCTTGGTTGAATCTAACTTTTTAGATGACGGTGGTATTCCGCGGGAACGTGTGGGGCAAGACCATCTCATCATAGGAATTATGGAGGCAATGGATAGATGACCCCGCTTCTGGAAGTCCGCCAATTAACCCGTAAATTCGGTTCTCTTCTGGCCGTAAATGAGGCCAGTTTCACCATTCAAAAAGGAGAGGTGTGGGGTTTCATCGGACCCAATGGTGCAGGGAAAACCACCACCATGCGCGCTATCGCCACTTTGGATTTACCAGACGAGGGTGATGTTTACATCAATGGAAGTTCCGTCTTGGTGGAGCCCCAAAAGGCACGACAAACCGTCGGCTTCATGCCAGATTCCCTCGGCGCCTACTCCGACACCACCGTTCTGGAGTATTTGGACTTTTTTGCCCGAGCTGTGGGCCTTGAGCCTGCGGCGCGAAAAAAACGTATTGACCAAGTCATGGATTTCACAGACTTGAGACCCTTGGCTGAGCGCATGATGAAAAGTCTTTCTAAAGGCATGAGTCAGCGGCTGTGCTTGGCTAAGACCTTGCTACATGACCCCGAGCTACTCGTCTTGGATGAACCCGCGGCCGGCTTGGACCCGCGCGCCAGGGTGGAGTTCAGAGAATTAGTACGGGCATTGGCAAACGAAGGCAAGGGAGTTTTAATTTCTAGCCATATCCTTTCCGAACTGTCCGAAGTCTGTGATGGCGTGGTGGTGATTGAACAAGGAAAAATTATCCGAGCCGGAGGGGTTAAACAATTAGCAAAAGATGTCTCTGAGCATGAGCTTCTTTTCATCCGCACCTTAGGATCCATAGATAAACTGGAAACTACTTTGGCTGAATCGAGAGGGGTTGTGTCTACCCGTCAAGAAAGAGAGGGGTTGGTGATTGAATTTCAAGGAAGCGAAGAGGAAATCTCTGATTTGCTCGCTAGCTTGGTCAATCAAGGATTAAAACCGGTGGAATTCCATTGGCACCAGGTGGACTTAGAAGAACTCTTCCTTTCCTTCACTGATGGAAATGTGCAATGAGCTGGCTGCTTTCCTTTTTGGACCGTCGGGTAAATCCAGTACTCGTAAAAGAGGTGCGCCAATCGGTGCGCGGTCGGTTTTTTCGCACCGCATTCCTTTTCGCATTAGCCATTGCTTGGATAACCACCGTACTGGTGCTTCAAGAAATCCAAGGCTCTAGGGATCAAGCAAACGGAGGTAGGGTCCTTTTTCTTTGGCTCCACGGGATATTTGTTTTGACCAGCTTTATCATCGTTCCCCAGCTTGCCAATCGAGGCATGGCCGCTGAACAAGAAGAAAATACCTTTGACGCTTTAATTACGTCGGGCTTGGCCCCTGCAAAGATTGTGGCCGGAAAAATGATGGCCGCTTTGGTAATCCAACTACTCTTCCTTTGCGCGTTTTTGCCGTTCCTTTCCATGGGATTCACTCTTTACGGCCTAGACATAGTAATCAGCTTTGTCTTGTTACTATTCACCACCGCAGGAGGATTTGGTTTGGCACTGGTAGGCATCCAAGCTGCTTGTCTGGCTAAGACGCGTGCATCTAGCAATTTAATGCAGGGCCTGTTCACCTTAGGGATAGTGACTTGTTCCATATCATGGTTGGGTTTCTCGACTGGCATGACCCTTGAAATAGGAGCCCTCGGCCTAACCGGGTGGGAGTTTTTCTTCGCTGTCATCCTGTCCCTTTTAGCTTGGTTCTTATTCCTTTACTGGGTGTTCGCTTACACCGTCTCAACCATTACCCATCCCGAAGAAAACAGCAGTGCGCGCCTTCGCTCTGCCGCCATCTTGCTTTCAATTGGCATGCTCGCTGGAGCCACCACGCAACTTTACTTTAAGCCTGATGCCGAAGGATTGAATGCCTGGTTGGTTTGGATTCTACTCCTCACGGCATTTTTTCACCTTCCCTCCTTCACATCAAAGGACTCCCTCGGCAGACGGGCTAGCGCCGATCTTTCTCTAAAAAAATGGAACCGACCTGGCATGGGTTTCTTTTTGAAAGGCGGTGGCCGCGGAACAGCCTTGTTTTTTCTTTGTTTGGCCCTGCCCCTCCTCCTGTTTGTTTTCTTTCCATCGCTGGAGGCTAGGGATATCAAAAATGGCGCGCTTGCCCCGATTGCCACTTTATTAATAATCTTGGCGGTGACCGGACTTCCGGCTGCCTTGGCTGCATCCCCCAAAGCCTCTCCTCAGAAACAAAAACTCTGGCGTTTTCTGATTTTGTTTAGCATTCCGCTGCTGTCCTTATTGGCGGTGTTAACGGGCCTCTTAATGGGCGAAGTCGACGCGGAACACCCCCTCAACGCCATCGGTTTTATCTTTGGTGCCTTTGACCCTATTCACGATGAGCCTAGCTTGAGCTCCGGGGGAGTCATATTTTTCGGCTTGTTTGCAATCGTTGGATTCCTTGTTGGTCTAAAGCGAATTGTTCGGGCACTCCAAGAAACCCGCAGTACCAAACGCGCGATTCGCGAGGGCATGAGGCCAAGCAGTGAGTGAAGTAGTTAGGGCTTCAACGGAACAAGATGCTGACCCAAGGGTCCTAGGCCAAGCCTGGAGATTAATTCAAGAAACCAAGCCGCCACAAGGCCAGGCCGGTCGGAATTTAGGGAGAGCATCGGGGTCTAGCTTAGAATTCCAGGATTTTCGTGACTATCAGATGGGCGATGATTTGCGCCATGTGGACTGGAGGGCCTATGCCCGCACTGACCAGCTCACCGTTCGGCTGTATCACGAAGAACTTGCCACGACTTTGGAATTGGTCATTGATGGCAGTGCTTCTATGGATTTGACGTCGGCAAAAGCACAAGCCTGGCGTTCATTGGCTACATTTCTCCACGCCGCCGCCGCGGGCGAATTTTCCGTCAAAGCCTTACAGGCTGGAGAAACCACTCAACCGATTCAAGCCGACGTTTTCCAAAATTCAAAGCTCCCCGGCGTTCATCCCGCGGGCGCACTATCTCTCGTCGATGCCCCCCGGGAAGGCATGCTGAGGCATGGTTCATTCCGAGTGGTCCTGAGTGATTTTCTTTTTCCGCACGACCCAGCAAGTTTGGTTGCCCAATGGGGAAGGGGCGCTGGTCGATTGGTCTTCATTCAAGTCTTGGACGAGGGCGAAAGCCAGCCCCAAGCTCGGGGGTTGCTAAGGCTACAAGAAATCGAAACTGGCAAATGGCGAGACTTGCCAGTGGACGAAATGATGGCTAAACGGTATCAGCAAAGATTGCATCGCCTACAACTTAGTCTAGAAGAGGAGCTGCGCCGGAAAAATGGACTTTGGATTTCAGTGAACACCCAGTCCACCCTCGAAGATTGGGCACATGGTCCGCTTCATGAGTCTGGGCTCATTGCGCCACGATGAGCTGGTTCACTACTCCGTTTGGTTTACTTGGGCTCCTAGCCGTTCCTGCGGTGGTGGCTCTGCATTTGTTTCGCCGACGTCACCAAGACCATGCGGTCAGCTCATTATTTTTGTGGGAGGACACCGAAACTGCCGAAACCGCCGGCCCACGCCGCCAGCCCTTGCGCCGCACCCCTTCCTTTTGGCTGGAAGTCATGGCGGCGTTGTTGGCAGGACTTTGGCTGGGCGGGATGGACCCCCTAGGAAGTAGTAAAGCAGTCCACATGGTGGTGATTTTGGATGACACCGCTTCAATGGCCGCCAAGGACAAGCCGGGGGCGAGCTTGGAAGAAAAAACGCCGCACGGCCGTGCCCTCAAAAGATTAGACTCCTTATTTTCCAAGCACGGCCGCCGTTTGCGCACCACTTTAGTCAAAAGCGGCCAACGGCCATCGGTCTTAGCCGGACCCGGCGCGCTCACCCCGGATGCAAAGCAAGCCCTTAAAGCTTGGCAACCGGAGTCCCCTTCCCACAGCCTGGGGCCGGCACTTACTTTGGCGCGCGAATTGGCGGCTGGTGGTGAAATCCTGGTCTTCACCGATCAAGAATTATCTCCTGCCGCCGACGACCTACGAGTGATTTCCGTCGGCCAAGCAATTGACAATTTTGCCCTTGCCGAAGTCCGGCGAAGCCGCACCTCAAATGAAACCAGCGACATGATTCAAGTTGCGGTGCGTGGTTACTCGGACCAGCCGGGGAGTACTTCGGTCAAATTTGTTGCCGCCGAAAAAACCATCTTGGAACGGAAAATTCAAGCACTGAAAGATGGTGAACGAAGTCTGATTGAATTTGAAGTCCCTGCCCGGCTTGGGGCCATTGAAATCTCACTGGCGGCAGATGCCCTCGAAATTGACAACCACGCGGTACTCCATCCCCTGCCGGATCGACGAGTCAAAGTGCTGTTTGCCCTGGATGGAAAAGCCCACCGCGAATTGGGTTTGGCAGGAGCGGAGGCAACCTTTGGGGGAATGCGCCGAGTTTCTTCGGCCGCCGACGCCGACCTAGTCGTCGCCCATCAAGCAGCATCCCCGCCGGCGTGGAATTTAGTTATGCCCAAGGAAGAGGATGAGCTAGAAGCATTCGCTGGACCTTTTGCTTTTGAAAGGCGTCACCCACTCATGTCCGGGCTTACCCTGGAGGGGGTCATTTGGACTCGGTCGGGAACTTTTGGGGCACCCGGGTCTCCTTTAATTTCGGCAGGCGACCGAACTTTGCTTTCCGAGCAAAAGCAAGCCGGCAGTACCAATTGGTTTTTGAATCTGTTACCCGGCCGTTCCACCCTGCAACGATCTCCAGACTGGCCGATTTTCTTCACCAACCTTTTAGAGCTACGCCGAAGTCGCCTTGAGGGTCCTCAATCAGTGAACTTGGTCGCAGGTGAAGCCTTTGTTTATCGCGCAGATGAAAGTGCTCATTGGACCTTAACTGGCAAGGGCAAAGAAAAATCTTTTCGCGCTCAAGGCGATTTACGCCTGGAGAGCCTTGCTCCATTTGGTTTTTGGAAACTCAGCCGGGATGGGAATTTTGTGACTTCCTTTGCGGTAAACTTTGTCGACCCAGCTGAATCTGATTTACGCAATCGAGGTAGCTTGGTGCAATCCCCCGGTCCAGGCAGAGCTGCCTTGGCGGAATCACGCTACGCCGAATCCTCCTTCGGAAAAATATTACTTTTACTTTTATTGATGATGATTGCTGCGGACTGGTGGGTGCTTGGTAGGAGAGCGGCATGAGTTTCCTCCGTCCAGAACTTTTTTTGCTTGCTATTCCATTGGGATGGTTGCTGTGGAAATTTAGTCTGAGCTTTGGTTCGACCTTTTGGTTGCGGGCACTCCTTTCGGCACTGTTGCTCACCGCCTTAGCCGGGCCTTACGCCAAGGGAGAAACCCAGGGTCGAGACCTCGTTGTTTTAGTTGACCGGTCCCGAAGTATGCCGACCGGAACCTTGGGCGCGGTCATTGAATTTCTTGATTTAAGTCAAGGTGCCATGGAGGCGGGCGATCGGGTTTCCATCGTCACCTTCGGAGCAGAAACGGCCATTGAACGGGCACCCCGCTTGGGCGCAGACTTCGGCGGTTTCCAAAGAGATTTAGACGCCGATGGCTCTCATTTGGCAGACGCCCTCGACCAAGCGTTGGCCTTGCTGCCAGAAAATCGTCCCGGTTCGATTATTTTGTTTTCTGATGGTGAATTTCACGGTAACCATCCAGAAAATTCTGCTCGACGGGCGGGCTTAAGGAATGTGCGCATTGACGTCCGGCCTTTCGGCCGGGAAAAAGGCGATGACGTAGCCGTGGAAAGTTTGGAGTTACCTCATTCAGTAGCCCCAGGCGAACCTTTCCAATTTTCTGCTTGGGTGCGCTCCGACCGGGCCAAAAAGGTGGACTTCACTTTGTTTCGAGGCGAAACCATCTTGGCGCAAGGGACCCGACAGCTTCGGGCAGGCTTAAACCATTTGGTGTTTAGAGACCGGGGACAAAATCCTGGTTTGTCTCAATATCAACTGCGATTGAAAGCCGAAGGGGATGTCATCGGCGAAAATAATACCGCGATTGGAGTTTTAAAAGTGGAAGGCAAGCGGCCGATCCTATTGGTGAATCATAGTGGAGATTCTGGTCGACTCGTTTCCGCCTTGCAAGCAGCGGGAATTCCTACCGTGGTTAGGTCGGCTAAAGATTTACCTCGGGATGCAGCCTTTCTGGAATCATTTTCCACCGTGGTCTTGGAAGATATCGATGCCGCTTCCCTTGGCGCCATGCTCCCGGCACTAAAACGCCAGGTGGAAGACTTGGCCGGAGGCTTACTTTTAACGGGCGGCAAAGCAAGTTTCGGAGTGGGTGGTTATTACCGTTCCGATTTAGAAGCCGTGCTACCGGTCACTATGGAAATGCGCGTTGAGCATCGGAAACAGGGGGTGGCCATGGTGGTGGTGTTGGACCGTTCTGGCTCCATGGCGGCGCCAGCCACGGGCAAATTAACCAAAATGGATTTGGCCAATGCCGGCACCATGGAGGGGATTCGTTTGTTGGGACCCATGGACCAGGTTGCAGTGATTGCAGTTGATTCAACCCCACATGTCATCGTGCCACTTTCCGAAGTGGATGACCCCGGCATTTTTTCCAGCCGGGTGTCAGGGATTCGCTCCCAAGGTGGAGGCATTTACACCTATACCGGACTCAAAGCCGCTGCCAAGGAATTGGAAGGCGCCACCCGATTAAACCGGCACATCATTTTGTTCGCGGATGCCGCCGACGCCGAAGAGCCCGGAGCTTATAAGAAGCTCTTGGAAGAGCTCGGCAAAAAAAATACCACCGTGAGTGTGGTCGCATTGGGAAGTCCTGGGGATTCCGATGCAAACTTTTTGCGTGATGTTGCCAAACGGGGAAATGGCCAAATTTACTTCACCACTTCCCCTGGCGAATTGCCGCGACTTTTCGCTCAAGATACTTTGCTCGCGGCTCGTTCTGCCTTTATTGAAGAAAGTACCGGGTCAAAAACCGTTCCCGGTTTATACGCTGCCGGAGCTTTGGCGCCTGGGCCGTGGACGAGACTCCCCGGATACAACTTGACCTACCTTCGGCCTGAAGCCTCGGTAGGGGCGGTGACAACTGACGAATACCAAGCCCCTCTATTGGCCACTATGCAAGCTGGTTTAGGGCGTAGTGCCATTTTCGCCGGCCAAGTGGACGGACCGTTTGGAGTGCCTGAGGAGGATTGGAAGGATGTCGCCAAAGCATTGGTCACCCTCGTGCGGTGGACATCGGCACAAGACCCACCCAGCCATTATTTCCCTGAAATTACTCGTGAAGGGCGCGAAGCCCACATCGTGATTGAAGTGGACCCCGAATCTGGGAAAAATCCCGGGAGCATCGAAGTCAGAGCGGTGGCGCCGGACGGCAAATCCATCCGAATCCCATTAACTCCGGTGGGTGATTCAAAATTTGAAGGCCGAATGCCTGTGGGTATGAAGGGGGTGTACCGATTCGCTGCCACTACCGAAGCCGGTGAAAACTTTTCCTTGGAACCCTTGGCAATCCCCTACTCGCCGGAATTCGAGCCTCGCCCAGAAGAGTTGGAGGGGCGGGCAACTTTAGGCCGATTAGCCCGGTTAAGCGGTGGTCAGATTGACCCTTCGGTGGATAGGGCTTGGCAAGGGCGACGCGGCGGCTGGGGAACGGAGCCACAAGCCAAGTGGTTTGTCATTGCTGGTTTGCTTTGCTTGCTTTTAGAAATTGCGCTGCGCCGTTTGGGCTTGCCAGCTTTCATGTCCAAGACTAGACAGCCGAAGGTGCAAGCTAAAGGAGCTACCCCAGTACCGTCCGGGCCGTCCTCCACTCCAAGCTATCCTACGGCTAAAAAGTTAAAAGAAGAGCCGACGGAATCAACGGGTACAGCAGGAGCAATTCCAAGGGGCTCGACCGCGCCTGCCGACATCGATGAAATCTTGCGCACCGCCAAGGAAAAGGCACGAAAACGCCATCGTTAAATCCAGAAGGAAGCGTCACCGTAAGAATAGAAGCGGTACTTTTTCTCCACCGCAGCCGCGTAAACCTCCTTCACTCTCTTTAATCCATCTTTGCCGTTTTTATGTTGAGCAAAAGCGGCCACCAAAGCTAATAGAGTGGACGATGGAGTGTGAAAATTAGTAAGTAAGGCATCGACCACCTGAAATTTAAAACCCGGTGTGATGAGTAAATCGGTGGAACCTTCAAGCTTGTCGCCACGGAGGACTCCCTCTGTTTCCAAGACTCGGCAAACCGTAGTGCCAATGGCAACGATCCTCCCGCCGTCGGTTTTGGTTTGGCCGATGGACTCCGCCGTTTCTTTGGAAATCGAATAAACTTCTGAATGCATGGGGTGAGATGCCAAATCCCTCGTTTCAATAGGTAGAAACGTGCCCTCACCGACGTGCAAAGTTAGCGAAACAATCTTTACGCCCTGGTTTTTTATTTGGGAAAGCATCTCTTCATCAAAGTGCAAGCTTGCGGTGGGCGCCGCCACGGCGCCATCAGACTTGGCCCAAATGGATTGGTAACGGCTGGCATCTTCTTCCGATTCAACGGCTTCGCCTTCTTCGCGCCGCCGACGACGAATATATGGAGGTAGCGGGGTCAGTCCGGCAGAATTCAATAGGGTTTGCCAAGTTTTTCCAGTTGGCGGAGCTACCCGCCAATGGCCTTTGAGGAGTTTTTTTTGCAAAGTAAGCGGGCCAACATCCTCCCCGAGAAAAAAATCCACCCCCTCCCGTAATCGTCCACCATTGAGCATGCAATCCGCGGTACCGTCGGCATTCGCGTGTAGCCACAAGCCTTCTACTTGTCCGCCGGTGATTTTTTTACCGAGCAAGCGGGCCGGCACAACCCGCGTGTCGTTGAGCACGAGCAAATCTTCTTCCCGAAGCAGGTCGGCGAAAGCAGGAAACTCATGGTGGTGAATTTGCCCGGCCGCGCATTGAATTTCCATGAGCCTAGCCTGCCGACGCTGACCTGGTGGATGCCTGGCAATCAACTCCTCAGGGAGTGGAAAGTCCAAGTCACTCGTGCGCATCGGACCCTTTAAAGGCTAGCGGGCCCAGCGGCGAAGCAATTCCATTTGACGATGAAAGTCATGGTCACTCACGCCCAGCGGGCTCTTGAAAAAGGGCGCTGCTGCAAGTAAAGGCCCACCCTCACCATTGGCTTGAGCATGCAACGCAATGCGTACCAAATCTAAAATTAACGGGGCCGCCAAAGCAGAATCACTGCCATGCCAAGTAAATTGCAGACTCATCTTTGTACCAAGAAACCCTTCGAAGTGAATATAGTCCATGGCGGTTTTCCAGTCATTCAAACTGGGAACATAGTCGATGGTTACGCCGCTGTGCATTTTGTCGTTATCTAATATGGCTGGAACCACCGCATCTTTATTGGCAAGCTTGCCTTCCCGGCGCTGGGGATCCGCCAATGCAGCGCCATCTTTATTGCCAAGCATGTTGTATCCTTCCCACGCCAAAACGTTGAGAGCCCGATCACGGAACATGGGAGCAAGCACCGTCTTCAAAAGGGTTTCGCCAGTTTTTCCGTCGTTCCCCAAAACTGGAACCGCTTTACTTTTGGCGAATTCGGCGACACAAGGAACTGAAGCGCCGGGGGCAGGAGTAAAGTTCACAAAAGGGACGCCTTCGGAAATTGCCGCCAATGCATAAACAATAGAACGGGAAAGGTCCGCCGGTGCCGAAGCCAACAGCTCAATTGGATTGGCGTCGGCATTTTCCCAAGCGGCTGGGACTTGGGTCACGCGTTCTGCGGTTGCCAGATAAACCACGACTGCTTGGCGACAGCGCTCCGCTTTTTTCCAATCCCGAATGTCTTGCCGCAAGGCTCTTAGAGCTTCAGGTAGGGGCAAGGCAAGACGTTCTTTGGCACCTGAATCCACACTTTGCTCATCTCCCACTTCTGCCAAACCGGGAGCCATTGAAAGCTCTAGTCGGTCCCGGAGGCCAGCGCAGAGGTCCACCAAATCCCGAGGCAAAATTCCGGCACGCGCCAAATCTTCTGCCGTGCGATGAGCGTTTCCAGCAACATCCCAGCCGGTAACGTGAAGAGTATTGAGCGGGGTCCAATCCACTTTGGAGAGTTGCGGGCTCTCGGTGACCAATCCAATCGGCGGCAACCCGGAACGAATGGACTCAAGCCCGTGCAGAACTGTTGAGGCAATGGAACCGCGAGCTCCTACAAGGAAGATGCCGGTGCGTCTCGGGTCAGGAGTCATTAGATGCAGTCGTTAAATTAAAGGTTCTTAATTGAAACGAATGGGGTAGGTTGCTCTAGGGGTTTACGGCTAAAAAGAATCTTTACCGGAGCACCTATTTCAGGTAAGAGAAAGGCATTGGGATACCAAACGTATTGATTGCTGGCATCTGGGTCATTGCCAGTCAATAAATGGTTTGCTGGTTTAAAGTAAACCAAACTCACTATGTTGCCTTCGGCATCCGCGGCAAACATTTCAGCGACATCCTTGTGAGGTTTGATAAAGCGTGACCCAAGGTAAACAAATGGAGCCCGGTGATAAGACCGGTCTGAATTAACGTTTACCACCAAGTCTTCGGCTCGAAAAAGGTAAGGCTCTATGGCACCGTCTGCCTTTTCTACAGTCCACGCAACATAAATGTAAAATCCGGCGCCGGATGCGGGCACTTCCGTAGACATCGGTGCGCCATTTTTAAACTCCTCTTTGGTAGGCATGGGGTCAACCGGGATGTAGTTTACATTGACGCCAACTTCCGTGCCGCACAACAACATGGCGGTATTTAAGGCTTCGGCGGAAACATTTTCCGTACGTAGCAAAGCCTCATGTTTTTTGCCGTGTTGGTTGACTATTAAATATTCTAAGGGTTCGCGATCTTGGCAGACAAACCCGTCAATTTCTATCAACTGACGAGTTAAATCCAAGCGAACGCCAAGTGAAGAAAGTTGTTTAATGACTTCGTCTTGAGAAGTTGAAGAAGCCGGAGAAGTTAGCGGTTCTTGAGGCAAGACCAAAGCGGCGAATGCCAAGGGAATCAGAAGGTACATTCCCGGCATTCTATCTCTCCTCCGTTTCGCCTTGGTCTTTCAGCAAGGGCGAGGAAGGATAGTAATCCCAAGCTCGACTCCATAGCGCGTCCGCCACTTCGACCTGACCCTTGGAATGGGCCAAGTCTATGGCGGTGAGATAAAGTTCTGGAGTGCATCGAGAGTATTCCAAATCTCTCGGTAAGGTTGCCAAGGCAGATTTTTTACTGCCAGCGCGAGCAATAAGCCAGCGCTGATGAATTTCATCCCTGGGCGCAGTCCAGCCCGAGGCTGAAGCCGTTCTCAACCCGAAGCCCAATTCCTGGCGAGAACTCAAAACAACCTCCTTAGGAGTGTCCATCAAGTGTCCAAAAGCTAGGGCAGATTGTTGGTAATCCCCCGCCTTAGCAAAATATCTCGCCGCCGCCCCTAAGCAGCGAAGCTGACTTTTGAGATGGGACTTTTTCCATGCCATCATGGACAGTTGGGCCGCCATGGAGGGATTTTGGTTTTCTACAGCGTTGGCGATGACCATTAATTGGCAAGCCCTGGCCATTGCAAAGTGAGTTGCGGTTGGGGTTTCAGCGGCAGAAATCCAAGCTTGAGTTAATTGCCAAATTTCCGGGTGGTCTGACAGAAGGCGGCTAGGGTCCGGCCAAGGTTCCTTTTTGTGGCAGCCTGTTTTTGCCATTAACCTAGCGAGCAGCTTTTGGTGAAGACTGGCGGCTTCTGACGATATTGGATTTTGGGACTGGGCTATCCAAGCCACCCGAGCCAATCCAATCTTCTCACTTTCATCAAAACCATCCCCGGCCGCGGCGATTTCCAGACCCCTCTTTCGTAAAGATACATCGGGCTGGACAATTAAAGACCAGATTAGAGCTTCGGCCGGGGCATATTCTTTAGGGGGATTGTTTGCCAATAAAGCAAGGTGGGCCAACCCGGCGGGGTGCTTGACCAAACCCCGAATCGCGGCCACCCTTGCCATGCCATCGAACTCAGAGCCTTCAGCGATTTCCCGTAACAGTAAACTGTCTTCGGTTTTGGTCAGCTTTGCCAGCTCACGCACTGCTTGCTCCAACCGGAGACCCGTGTTTGCAAAAAGGTGGCGACGAAGGAAGTCTTGGGAAAAAGTGGAAAAGGAAGCCCATCGGGTGGCTGCTCGAAACCGCAATTTAAGGTCCACTTCGCTAAGCCGAAGGAAAGACCCAATGGTGTCTTCCGGCAAAGGCGGGTTCTCTAAAGCTCGAAGAATCCGGTCGGTAATCTTGGCGTTTTGCCAACCTCCGTCAACCACCCACTCTAAACCTATATTTCGAACTTCTAATGGCGTTTGCCGAGACAAGCGGAAAACCCAATCTTCCTCCGGGAGGAAAAACCGATTGCCAGCTTTGCGCGCCTGATATTCCTCGGCCAAGGTCTTTGGATGCCCAAAAATCGGCAAGAGCTCCATTGCCAAGCGCCGTTGTTCACGCCGCCCGCTATCCAACATCGCCTGCAATCGCTTGGCCAAGATGGGGTCGCGTCCGCCCCTAGCCAAAGCTCGCAAGGCCATAACTCGGAAACTTTGTTCAGATTCCAGAGCCAGCTTAAATATTTCAAGGCGTTTTTCAGAACGGGTTTCTCCCGACGACCAAAGCTGCAAAGCAAATTCACGAATAAGATCTTCCCCGGTCCTTGCCAACTTCTCTAATTCCACCAAGTCTTCGTTGCGAATGTCCCTCATCCACCGATGAAAGACCAAACGAACAAGGCCTTCGTCCCCGGACTGAAGAAGCGCCGGCCGCAACTTTTGCAAAGTTGTTCGGCCTTCTTTATCCAATAAGCGCCCTAAAATACTGACTCTTTCGCCGCCGCTTAGGTTTTCATCCAAAGCCAACTGGTGCAATGTGTTCGTGGCGTACGAAGAACGCATTTGCAAAAGAAGATTTAAAATCCAGCGGCGATTAATAGCCGCATCTTCACTCAGTGCCGCGCCGATTCGTTGAGCGTGTTCGGCCCGCAAATAAGGGAGCAAGCGCTCAAAGAGAACCGTTGGTTCATATTCGTCCACAGACTGATGAATGCCCATATCCCATAAAGCCCAGTCCAAAGCTCCTGAAACCAATTCGGGCAATGCCTCTGCGGTAATTTTTTTAGAAGTGAGTGGATCTAAATCACTAAGCACCTTTTGTGGTGAAATAAGTTCCTGACCTTGAGGAAGGAGTAAGAAAAGAAGACCGATGTTCATGATTGGGCAAGGCTTTGAAAAGCAACCGGGAGATAGTCAACCAAATCCGAAGCAATTAAGGATTCCGTGCCTAAATCCTTGGCAGCCAAGTCTCCAGCAAGGCCATGTAAGTGAACTCCCAATCGTGACGCAGTGGATGGCGTCATGCCACGAGCAAGGAGAGCGGCAAGTAAACCAGTGAGTACGTCACCGCTACCGGCAGTCGCCATACCAGAGTTGCCGGTGAGGTTTTTCCAGGTTTTGGAATCCGGGCTTCCGACTAAGGAGCCGGCACCCTTTAAAACCACCGTGGCCCCAGTTCTTTCGATGAGAGCCGAGTGAGCTTCGCTTCGCTTCGCCTGAATTTCTTCGGCGCCTCCGGGCCATTGCAGAAGCCTGGCTGCCTCCCCAGGGTGGGGAGTGAGGATGGTTTGCGGGGTCATAAGCTCACGAAGGTCAACGTCGGCAGCTGCCAAATGGTTCAAGGCGTCGGCGTCTAGGATACGCGGCAAGTGAGTTGGGAGCCGCAGTAAAAGGGCTAAAGTCAGCGCTTGCGCATCCGGGCCAAGGCCAGGTCCGATGCCGATTGCTTGGGCATTTTCCGTGGCAGACAGGATTTCGTCAAGGTCTGAGACTTGTAAATGGGCTCGGTTGGCCTCTCCTTGGAGGGTGAAGATGGCTTCGGGAACGGCAGCAGCGAGGTCGGCCGAAAGAGCTGCCGGGGCGATGACCACCGCATAACCCACTCCACCCCGCAGTGCGGCTCGGGCGGCAAGGATGGCGGCGCCCGGCATACCTTTGCAACCCGCAACCAGCACGGCTCTTCCCATCTCTCCTTTATGGGTTTGCTCCCCGCGAGGCGGGATGGGCGGCATGCTTTCGTCCATAGGCTCAGGTTACTGCCGCCGTAAAATCAACCCATGGCTCCTGCCCCCACTGCCCTGCATAATTTTTTCGAAAATCTTGGCGCAGATTTCCACGACCTTCATGGTGCCTTGGTGCCACTACGGATTTCGGGAGTTGAGGCTGAATATCAAGCCGCACAAGAAGGTGTGGCTATTTTTGATGGCGGGGATCGCGGCTGGGTGGAGGTTAGGGGACCCGACGCGGTGGCCTATTTACAAAGGCTACTGACCAGCGATGTTGCTGCGGCGGAAAATAAAAAAGGTCAGTGGTCCGCGCTGTTGGATGGTAAAGGTTATTGGTTGGTGGAACTTTTATTATTCCGATTTCAGGATGCCGATGGAAATGAGGTCATTGGTTTAGACATGCCGTTTTTCCAAAAAAATATCTTGCTGGATTTATTAGAAAAATTTCATTTTGGAGAAAACGTTACTTGGCAAAGTCGGGATGTTGCTCGGCTTTTGGTTATGGGTCCAGGAGCAAAATCAGTCTTACCCAACTCCTCCGCCGATTTGGTTTTGCAACGTCCAGACCGCGGTACTTTTTGCTTCGAGGTTTTAACGTCGGCAACTGAAGCGGGAACGCTGGCAAAAAGTTTATTGGAAAAGGAGGCCGTTGCCGGTGGGTTGGTGGCTTTGGATATTTTACGAGTGGAGGCCGGAATTCCTCGTTATGGAACTGATTTTGATGAAACTGGAATCTTGCCTGAATCTGAAGAATGGCGGCGCGCTTCTTTAAGCAAAGGTTGCTACGCTGGCCAAGAAGTGATTGCTAAAGTGAATACTTATGGAGAAGCTCCAAAACGACTTTGTCGATTGCAATTTTCTGGTGGCACCACACCGTTGGCAGGATTTAAAATTGAAACCGCCGATGGGAAGGAAGTCGGCAAAGTGACTTCTTGGATTTGGTCTCCACAAAAGGATGCGCCCATCGGCCTTGGCACCTTGAAACGGAGAGCACTACGAGAAGGTGCTGGGGAATTATTCGCGGTCCAAGAGGCGACACGCATTTCTCTGACTGCTGAGGTCACGGAGAAAGTGTTTGGCTAATCCCCTCACTAGGAGTTGGCGCGGTCCAAAGGGAATTGCAGTACTTGTCCTTTTGAGTAGTTTCATTATTTGGTTGGGAGTTTCTGGCTTGGCTCCGGACCCCACAACCTCGGGCCCCATGGAAGACCCACTCAAAGAAATGGCCGAAAATAAGGGTGAGCAACCGCAATCAGCAGAGATTGAAAAAGAGCCCCAACGCACTCCAATAAAATTGCCCACCGAAGGCTATTCCCTAGAAGTTGAGCTGTGGGATGAGTCCGCAGTCCGCCGCGTTGCCGAAGGAGTGATTCGCTTACGGCCGGGTGGGCTGGAAAACGGCGAGGTTTTGTATGAATTTTCCGGTGGGGCCAATGGTTTAGCCGACCTTCATGGAATCGAATCTGGACAATACAAGTTAGAAGTTGAGGCGTCTGGATTTTTTCCTCCTAAGCCCATTTACCTTGAAATTCCCTTTGCAAAAAAACGCCTGCGGGTGGAAATGGAGGCGGCCCTACTCCTGTTTGGCAACATCAGTGACGGAAAGGGGAAGACGCGAAATGACGGGGTCATTCGGATTAGTAACCGGCACAGCGGTAGCGTGACTCATTGCCCGGTCGACAATGAGGGGCGGTTTTCTTCCATCGCCTTACCGGGCGGAGTTTATTCCCTCGTTTGGGTTCCTGAAGAGCGCGCACCGGCCCGGGTGGGCTCTGGATTGGAAGCTGCCGGGGCTCCAGGAGACCGGTTAGAGTTTGAAATTACGGTTGAGTAGTTTCGCTGCGTACCAAAGTTTAGGGAAAGTTTAGCCAGCCAGAAATCCCGCGCCGCGGGCTTTTGGGCGGGGCTAAACTTTCCCTAAA
>Ga0066376_10001274_pt1 | contig 24562 bp, 18 predicted proteins | sample Knorr_S15_td_Bot_FD_77009 | JGI IMG/M metagenome (GOLD analysis project Ga0066376, IMG submission 77009) | Marine microbial communities from Southern Atlantic Ocean transect - Knorr_S15_td_Bottom_ad_5009_LV_A | ecosystem: Environmental > Aquatic > Marine > Oceanic | place: Southern Atlantic...
GCCGAGTGGTTACGGCGGGGTCGTCTGGTCATTTCTCGCTCCTGTTTCTTGAGGCACTATGATGCCTCACTCAGGCAGCGATTCCACTTGTCCCACTGTTCAGTTTTCCGGGACCACCTCTGTCACTGTGGGTTGAAGATGACTCGTTCGAGAGGCTGGAACGGAAGATCAGACGGTATTTCCATGTGAACAACTTAGTCAGATTCGACTGAACGCAATTCCTCAAAAATCCGGATTCCAGACCGTAACGGCCACGTTGTAAGCCGCATGAATGGCGATAGCGATGACGGGGTAAATCCATATTGATTTTCTTCTTACATCCCCACGCATCGCTGACCTGAGGTTACGCTCGTTGATGCTGAAGCCAAATATTGTGCTTGCGATCACATGCATCAACACGGGCACAGTGAATCTAAAAAGCATGTAATTAGGACCCAACTGATTTTGATTGAATGCAAATACGTAGGCGACGCTTTCCAGTAACCCAAAAACCAATCCGGCTATTCCGGCAAGTAAGGCAATACTGGTTTGCCTACTTGCGTTTCTAGGCCAGTTCAAAACTAATAGATAAACACCGAAAGGTTTCATGATCTCTTCAATTACGGGTGCGGAAAGCCAAGCCGCGACCGCAAAGAATGAGAGTTCACTAAGAATTATTCCCGGTAAACCGAGCAGGCTGCCGAAGCCAACTAGACCAATCGCAAGAATCACCGGAAGCTTGGAAATGTCTTCACGGTTGTTCCCGCCATATTGTGACGGTCGGACGATGTCGGCTTTTCTGCCGTCCATGTCTCTCGGATTACTTAAACTGCATACAAAACAGATCGCGGCGTTTGGAACCACCTGAGTGTTACAACCGCGGCAGTTTAGATTCAGGTGTGAGATGCCAACAGACAGCGAATTGACCCGACCTGGCTACTGACCATGAGGTCGTAAAGGCTTACCATCACCGTCTTTCCACTTACCGCCGGCGATGATGATTACTCCTTCGATAAATCCCCAAAGACCACCTATACCAAGAGTGAACACAGTAACCACAATCTGAAGGATGCCTAGACCGACGTTGCCTAAATAGAACCGATGCACACCAATGCCGCCCAAAACTATTCCAAGTATCCCAGCTACGGTCCGGGACTTCTCAGAATATTCGACAGATTGCCCAGATTCCGCCAATCCGTCGCCGACCTTAACCCCACAGTGAACGCAAATTTCAGCTCGTTTCTTGATGACGGATCCGCAAGACGAGCAAAACATCTCATCGCTGCCAAGTTTCTCTTGTGACGTCAAATGTTTTTCCTTCAACAATCAAGTATTGCCCATGGTCGGGATGCGGCGAATCCTACCACTAAATTTTTTCTGGGGCCAAGTACCGGTGACCTGACCCCCTCAAACGAGTCCAGTTGAAAGATCAGATACTGGACGTTTTGAAGGGAGGCAGAAATGCCAAGGATAGGTCATAGTCCGGAGCAGGTCCTCAACAAGCTCAGGCAAGTCGAGGTTGTCGTCGCAGGTGGCAAGAGTGTTGGGCAGGTAGTGGGCAGATGCACTAACCAGGACGCACGCCAGCTGAGTTGAAGGCGACCTACGACGTGTACGACGATGAAATTCTTCGTGGAAATGTGACCCGGACTTTCGAAAAGGTAGACGGCCAGTGGTATTCCGAGTCGCTGCCGTGCGGGCAGGGTTGAACGGTGGCGTGCCTTGACGTTGATCGTGGGTTGACCAGCCAGATGAGACTTTCCGAAAAACGTTTTGCTGCTGCCTGACCCTGAGTCCGATATTCCCGTCAGACGCTCGGGAACCAGGTCCACCACGGCCAATTCGTCCCGCGGTGGACCTGGGGGTTTAAGGGGCAACGGCGACGGCCTGTTCGCCGGTTCCGTTGGAATTGCGGTGGATGCTTCGGGCAATATTCACTTGACTGACCAGTTCCGGGTGCAGGTGTTCGACCGCGAGGGGGTTTTCCTGCACAAGTGGGGCTCGGCAGGCACCGGGGACGGACAGTTTCAAAAACCCATCGGGGTTGCCTCAGACGCTTCGGGCAAGGTCTACGCGGTTGACATGGGCGCACGATCGCGTGCGGGTCTTCAACGTAGAGCTGCCCGAGTAGCCGGTGCGTGGCGTGGCCGGGGGTTCGGGGTGGTCCGTTGTTTTTGCGACCAGGGGACCTCGTTCCGGGGGCAGGCCCGGTTGTTTTTTGTAAAGGGACGGTTGGCGATTATGGGTGCAGCACCCGGTAGCTGACGCGAGCGGGATTCGGTTCCTCGCTGGCAATGTGCCGCAGCGGCGCGCATGCGTGCTCGACGGGGCAGCTAGCGGGTCAGCTCACGGTTCAGGTTTTTGAAGAACTGGCCCATCAACGTTCGGGAGGCGTTGCCGATCATGCGCTGGCCGACGCGGGCGAGGACTCCACCAGTCAGCGCCTCACCGTCGACATCGATCTCCGTGCGGTCTTCAACGTCGCGAAGCATCAGCGTTCCACTGCCTTTAATCCAGCCGCCTGTTCCTTCGCCGTTCATGACCAGCCGCTGGCTGGAAGGCGGATTAAGATCAGTCAATTCAATCGTTCCGAGGAATCGACCCCGGATGATACCGATTCCAATACTGATCTCCACTTCGAAATTGCCGGGCGATGTCTCCTCAAAACGATCGGCGCCAGGAGTAACTTTCTTCAGAACCGCGGGGTCCGCCAGAGCGTCCCACACTTTTTGCCTGGGCGCAGCGATCTTGTATGTGCCGCCTATTTTCAAGGTATTCCCTCTCTTGACGTGGTGGATTTCGTGAACACTGAGTCGTGCAAAAACCCTTCAGGGTGTTGCGGGAGACCGATACTTGTTATTTACTGTGATTACTCATGCCACTTCTCTAATTGAAATTGGCAATGAAACCAACTGGAAGGGCTACCCATGACCACCCAAAGGATAAGCGTAACCGTCAATGGCGTTGAACATTCGGTCGATGTTGAGCCACGGCTGCTGCTTGTTCATCTTCTGCGTGATGTCCTTGAACTGACGGGAACGCACCTGGCGTGCGACACGAGCAGCTGCGGAGCGTGCACCGTGTTCTTGAATGGCAGGTCGTTGAAATCGTGCACTATGTTCGCGGTCCAGGCGGACGGTGGGGAGATCACCACCGTTGAAGGCCTGGCATCCGACGGCAAATATCACGCAATCCAGGAAGGCTTTCGGGAGAAGCACGGGCTGCAGTGCGGGTTCTGCACCCCTGGCATGATGATTTCTGCTATCCAGCTGCTCGATCGAAACCCGGATCCGGATGAAGGAGAAATCCGCGCTGCCATACGCGGAAATCTGTGTCGGTGTACCGGGTATCACAACATCGTTGAGGCGATCAGGCATGCGGCAGCAAGCGGTAAGGCCGCAGCAGTTTCGGGAGGACAGCAATGACCATTGCAGCACGGGGTGAATCAGTAAAGCGTCGTGAAGACCACCGTTTGATTACCGGTACCGGAACATATGTAGATGACGTTCGCCTTCCCGGGGTCATGCACGTTGCATTTGTCAGAAGCCCGCACGCTCACGCACTGATCCGCAGTATCGACGCGTCTGCGGCGGCGGCGGCACCGGGCGTTCACCGGATATTTACCGGTGCAGAACTGCAGGAACAGCTTGGTTCCCTCCCCATAGGGTGGGACCTTCCGAACCAGAAATCGCCCCCTCATCCCCCGCTGGCCTTCGAGAAGGTCCGTTATGTCGGGGATGCGGTGGCAGCGATAGTGGCTGACACTCCTTTCGCGGCGCAGGACGCCCTGGAACTTGTCAAAGTCGAATATGAACCTCTTGATGCCGTGGTCGACGGGGAAAAGGCGACGGAAAAGGGTGCCCCGCAATTGCACGACGACGTGCCCAACAACATCTCGTTCGAGTGGGAGGTGCACTCGGCGGACCAGGGATACGACGATGCAGCGAAAGAGGCCGATGTCGTCATTAAACAACGGATGATCAACCAGCGGCTGATACCGAATGCGATGGAAACGCGGGGAGTCGTTGCCGACTTCAATGATGGCACGGAGCAGATAACTATCTGGACTTCGACCCAGATTCCGCACCTCGTGAGGCTGCTATTTTCTGCCACGACCGGGCATCCGGAGCACAAGGTACGGGTAATTGCGCCAGACGTTGGGGGCGCGTTTGGTTCGAAACTTTACCTCTACGCCGAGGAAGTCACCCTTGGGATGATCGCCAAGAACTTGAAGCGGCCGGTCAAGTGGATCGAAAGCCGGCAGGAGAACTACATCGCCACTACCCACGGCAGAGACCACATCGCTGATGTTGAAATATGTGGTAACCGGGACGGGACGATCACCGGTTTTAAAGTGCACGTTTACGCCAACCTGGGTGCGTACCTTTCCACATTCGCGGCGGGAATCCCGACTATCCTCTACGGCCTGCTGTTGTCGGGTGTATACAAGGTCCCCCATGTCTCTTGTGTCGTAACTGGAGTCTTCACAAATACGACGCCGGTTGACGCCTACAGGGGCGCGGGGAGGCCCGAGGCCACGTTTGTGATAGAGCGGTTGGTGGACATGTTCGCAGCCGAGATAGGCCGCGATCCGGTGGCGGTGCGACGCAAGAACTTCCTGCCGGCGTTCAAGAACGGCCGGACGGTGGCGACCGGAGTTACATACGATTCTGGTAACTACCGCGCTACTTTGAACAGGGCTCTCGAGATGTTCGACTACCCGGCATTCCGGAAAGAACAGAGAGAGGCCCGCAGAAATGGACGCTTGATCGGTGTCGGCTTCTCGACTTACATCGAAATAAGCGGACTTGCGCCTTCAGCGGTGGCCGCGTCACTGGGCGCTGGCGCGGGCTTGTGGGAGTCGAGCACAGTCCGTATTCACCCCACCGGGACCGTAACTGTTTATACCGGCACGGCTTCGAGCGGACAGGGTCACGAAACGACCTTCGCGCAAATTGCCTCAGACGAACTCGGCGTGCCGTACGACGATATCGAGATCGTCCACGGCGATACGGATAAGCAGCCGTTTGGGACGGGGACATTCGGAAGTCGTTCTCTCGCGGTGGGCGGGCAAGCGTTGATGATGTCCCTGGCCAAGGTGAAGGAAAAAGCGATCAAAATCGCGGCACACCAGATGAATGTCGAGCCGGAACAGGTGAGGATGCGGGATGGGACCTTCACGGTGGAAGACATCCCGGAGAGCCAGATGACGTTCGCGGAAGTTGCGGGCGAAGCTTATTCCGCGATCAACCTGCCGCCGGACACGGAGCCCGGCCTGGAAGCTGTCAGCTTCTACGACCCGGAGAACTTTACCTGGCCGTTCGGCTGCCACATTTGCGTGATTGAGGTGAACCCGGACACCGGAGAATCCAAGATACTCAGGTACGTGGCTGTCGACGACATCGGCGAGGTTGTCAACCCGATGATCGTGGACGGCCTGTTGCACGGAGGAATTGCCCAGGGCATCGGTCAGGCAATGCAGGAGCGCGCTGTGTACAGCGACGACGGGCAGTTGCTCTCGGGGTCGATGCTGGACTATGCGGTCCCCACTGCGGAAGATATGCCGATGTTTGAGACGGACCGCACGGTAACTCCTTCACCGGTGAATGATCTCGGTGCAAAGGGTGTCGGGGAAGCGGGGACCATCGCTGCCACGCCTGCGATTGTTAACGCGGCAGTCGATGCCCTCAAGCATCTTGGAATTCGGCATATCGACATGCCACTCCAGTCCGAAAAAATGTGGCGGATCATCCGGGATGCCCGTGAGAAACAGCGAGCGGAGCGCTCTGCGAGAGCCAAGCAAAGGGCGACGGGAGGCAACTCATGACCACAAGTGCAACTGCGCAATTCAACTACGTCAGGCCTTCGAGTGTCGAAGAGGCTTCGCGGCTTCTGAGCCGTGGTGGCGGGTCAGCCCGACTCATCGCGGGCGGGCACAGCCTCATCCCGCTCATGAAGACGCGCCTTGTCTCACCCGAGGTGCTGATAGATCTTTCGGCGATCGACGGGCTGAGCGGTATTCGGTCGGACTCGGACGGTCTGAGCATTGGGGCGATGACGACGTATCAAGAGATCGAGTCATCAGAGGCCGTTCAAAAGGGCCCACGCGCCCTGGCAGAGGCAGCCGCCTCGGTAGCGGACGTGCAGGTGAGAAACTGGGGCACAATTGGCGGTTCTCTGGCGCATTCGGACCCGGCGGGAGACCTTCCTGCGGTTGTGCTCGCGCTTGAGGCCACGATCAGTGCACGCTCGGCACGTGCTTCACGTTCAATCCCTGCAGACCGTTTTTTCAAGGACTTCCTCACGACCGCACTGCGCGGAAACGAGGTGCTGACCGAGATACATATTCCGACTCTCGGCAGCGGTACTGGAAGTGCGTACGCGAAGCTGGCGAACAAGGCTTCTCACTACGCACTGGTTGGCGTTGCCGCCGTGATTCAACTGGACAGTTCGGGAAGCTGCATGAAGGCACGGATCGGCGTAACCGGGGCTGGACCTTACGCCAAACGGGCCCGAAGGGCGGAACGGATACTTGAGGGCAAGGAGCTCACTGAGTCGGTGATCCGGCGGGCTGCTGAACGGGTCGGCGTTGAGTACCAGGGGATGTTCAACGAGGATATCCATGCGTCGGCAGGGTACCGCGAGGCGATGGCAAAGGTTTTCGGTGTGCGCGCCATCAGCATGGCCAGCGAACGGGCACGCTAAGCGGAACGTTTCGGTGGGTTGACCGGCGATTTGGGGCGGTAATTAAGTTCCTGTCAGGTACTACCATGCTGTGTGAAGGGCTAATGCGATGGCAACGATCAATCCTACTGTCCAAAAATGGGTGCAGGACGCCCGGGAGGCGCCGGAAGAGTTCTGGGCCCGGGCCGCCGATGAACTGCCGTGGTTCCGGAAGTGGGACAGCGTTTTCGAAAGGGATGACCCGAGCTTTCGGTGGTTCGTCGGTGCCCAAACCAACCTTGCTTACAACTGCCTCGACCACCATGTGGCCAACGGCCGGGGCGACAACACCGCGCTGATATACGTCAACGAGCGTGGCGAGCGACGGCGATTCACGTATCGCGAGATGGCCGCCGAGGTCGAACGCGTCGCGGCGGGTCTGCGGGCGCTGGGCATCGGCAAGGGCGATTGCCTCACCATCTATATGCCAACAAGCCCTGAAGCGATCGTGGCCATGCTGGCGACCGTACGTATAGGCGCAATCCATTCAGTGGTGTTTGCCGGGTTCGGTGCCGGGGCTCTCGCAGAGCGCATCCGGGCCAGTGATTCGCGTCTTGTTTTCACCGCGGACGTCGGCTATCGAAAGGGCACGGAGGTCCAGCTCAAGGAGATAGTAGATGCGGCATTGGAGACGGGTGGCGAGGGGGTCGAGCACGTGGTTGTCCTGTGGCGCGGCGATGCCGGTGCTCCTGCCTTGGACCGGGAACTGGGCTGGGACGAGTTTTTGGAGCGGGGAGTGGGTCAGGACGACAGTCATGTCTCGATGGAGGCAAACGAGCCGGCTTATATTCTCGCCACATCCGGCACCACGGCCAAGCCAAAGCTGACGGTTTCGACTCACGGTGGCTACCAGGTTCATATTCACAGTATGGGCCGCTGGGTCTTCGCGTTGCGGCCGGATGACGTTTGGTGGTCGACCTCGGACATCGGCTGGGTGGTCGGCCACAGCTACATGGTTTATGCGCCCCTTCTTGCGGGCTCGGCGACCGTCGTCTACGAGGGTGCGCTGGATCATCCCGGGCCGGATGTTGTGTGGCGGTTGATAGAGGAACTTGGCGTAACCGGACTGTTCACTTCGCCAACCGCCGTGCGACTTTTGATGCGGTACGGAGAGGCGACAGCCCGAGAGCATGACCTATCTTCGCTCGAACGTGTCTTCAGCGCCGGGGAGGTGCTAAACGCGCCGGTCTGGAAATGGCTGCAAAAAGATGTTCTGGAAGATCGCATCCCGGTGATAGACCACATGTGGCAGACGGAAACCGGCGGACCCATCTTCGGCTACCCGTACGGGCTGGAGATGCTTCCGATAAAACCGGGCTCAGCGGGAATACCTCTGGCGGGTATCGAGGCGGCTGTGCTGACACCCGAAGGGGAACCCTGCGCTCCCGGCGAGAAGGGGATCATGGTCATCAAACGGCCGTTCCCCGGCCTGACCCCTACGCTCTGGGGCGAGCCCGAGCGGTACGGCCCGGACTACTGGGAGCGGATCCCGGGGGTTTACTACACCGGTGACTCGGCCCACATTGACGAGGACGGCTACGTGTGGTTCGCCGGTCGGGCCGACGAGATCATCAAGATCGCCTCGCACAGGATGGGGACCGTCGAGGTGGAGACGGCGTTCCTGAAGCACAAGGCGGTGGCCGAGGCTGGAGTGACCGGCCGCCCGGACGACCTGCGGGGCGAGGTGATCGCGGCTTTCATCGCCCTGAAGGAAGGCTTCGAGCCGTCCGAGGGTTTGCGAAAAGAGCTGCTGGCGACCGTGCGTTCCGACCTGGGCCCGATAGCGGTCATCGGCGACCTGAATTTCGTCACAATGCTTCCCAAGACCCGCAGCGGCAAGATCATGCGGCGCGTCCTCAAGGCGGTGACCCTCGGCACCGATCCGGGCGACATTACCACCATCGAGGAGGAGGGCTCAGTTGAGGAGGCGCGCCGGGCCTGGGAGGCGATGCGGGCAGAACTGGCCCCGTAGTTGCGCCTCGCTATTGTTTTCGGCTCTGAAATCGGGTGTGGACAGGTCGATTCGTCCAGGACGGGCCGGATCAGTTCGAGCGTGTATATTCTGAGTTCCCAGGGCGAATCATGTTGCAGAATAATCATCTATGCAGGTAAGCGGCCTGATTACGTGAACGTGGCGATTAGCAGAACGTCGGGCAATTACTGCCGGTGGAGCTCCATTGAAGATCACGGATGTTGAACTGATCGAAGCCCACACGTGGAGGTGGGTCCGGATCCACACTGATGAGGGACTCTCAGGCATCGGTGAGCTACACGGCGGATCGGGTGGAAGCGGTACGCCCTATGCGGTGGCCGGTGCGGTCCGTCACATGGCTGAGTATCTGACTGGCAAGGACCCGCTGCATATCGAGAAGCACTGGCAGCACATGTTTCGGCGCCAGCTCTTCCGCGGGGGATCGGATCCCATGGCGGCGATCGGAGCGATCGATTGCGCGCTGTGGGACATCAAGGGCAAAGAGGCGAACCTCCCGGTGTATGCCCTTCTCGGTGGGCCGACACGTGAACGGATCAGGCTTTACGTGCACCTGGCCGGCGACAGTCCCGAGGAGCTGGCCGATGACGCCCGCCGACGCCTGGCCGAGGGCTACACGGCAGTTCGCTTCTACCCGCTGGGGCAGTTCAACGGCGGATTGTTTGGCGACGCCAGCTATACCGCGATCGCGCGAATTGTGGAGGACAGGGTGAGCGCAGTACGTGAGGCGGTTGGTCCCGATATCGACGTGATGATTGATGTGGTCAATCGGCTCACGCCCCCCGAAGCGCTGCTGGTTGCGCGGGTGTGCGCTCCATATAACCTGTACTTCTTCGAGGACCCGATCGAGCCTGACAGTATGGAAGCGCAGGCGGCGTTTACGAGCCGTTCGCCCGTGCCTGTCGCCACCGGCGAACGGCTGCAGACAATTTACCAGTTCAACGACCTTCTCAGCAGAAATGCAGCCGCGTTCATCAGGCCCGACATATCGCTTGCGGGCGGCATCAGCGGGATAAAAAAGATTGCCGCCATTGCGGAGGCCCACTACGTCGGGGTGATTCCGCACAACCCGATGGGAGCTATTGCGACTGCGGCCTGTGTACACCTGGACGCGGCTTTGCATAACGTTCCGGTGCAGGAATATCCGGGTGATGAATGGGTGCAACCGAAACTGGACCTGGTGCCCGAACCGCTTGAGTTCGATGACGGCTACCTGGTGGTCCGCGACACTCCGGGACTCGGCGTCGAGTTGAACGATGAGGCTGTCAGGCACTACCCGCCGGTCTCATTCGATCGCGCTCCGGTCATCAACCGAGACGGATCGCTGCGTGACTATTGAAAACCACCTGTTGTGATGGCAGGGCCGATCGAGAAGGTGATGGTACTGCGGTGTGCTCGGAGAGCCGGTGCTCCAGCGCTTTGCGAGCGGTTATGGTGTACTCGTTATCGGCGCTTTTGAGCGGTGCGGCGGTTTGATTATCCGTGGCGGGATTAACGACACATTCGGTAAGTGCGTTTCGGCCTGTTTTGAGTTGGGTTGAGTTGATGGAATTCCAGTTCGACCGAAATTGGGGACGTGTGGACCGATAGTCGACGAGAAGATGTGGCAAATCGCTTTGTGAACTGCGGCGGTGAACAAAACGAATTCCAACCCCGAAGAGGAGACGAAATGAAATTCGGAATACACTCGGCATTTCACGCTGGTTCGGTGGACCTTGGGGAGTTCGCCGCCCGCTGCGAGCAGCTCGGGTTCGAATCGTTGTGGTTGCCCGAGCACACGGTCATTCCGGTGAACCCGTCGGTGGGTCCCGGAGGAGCGGCCGGGGAGTCGATCCCCGATTCGTATCTGCTGATGACCGACCCCCTTATCGCCCTGACGATCGCCGCTGCCGCGACCACTACCTTGCGCCTCGGCACGGGTGTGCTGCTGGTTCCCGAGCACCACCCTGTCGATCTCGCCAAGCGCATTTCGTCTCTCGATTTTTACTCGGGCGGCAGATTTATTCTTGGGGTTGGAACCGGCTGGCAACCGGAAGAGTCGGCCGCGCTAGGGGGCGACTTCCCGCGCCGGTGGACCCAGGCATCGGAATCACTGGAAATAATGAAAAAACTCTGGACTGAGGACGAGCCGGAGCATGACGGTCACTATCACAGCTTTCCGAAGCTCAGATTTCACCCGCGACCTGTTCAAAAACCCCATCCGCCGATCCTTCTCGGGGGTGGCGCGGCCCGAGTGTTTGATCGAGTTGCCGCGATTGCGGACGGGTGGGCCCCGTGGGGGATCGCTCCGGATGAACTGGCAGCCGGGCGTCGCCTGCTAAACGACGCTTGCGATCGGATCGGCAGGGCAGGAGACACGGCATCGATTACTGTATTCACGAACAACAGGGACCCCGGGGTCATCGAAGCCTATTCCGCCGCTGGTGCGGACAGAGTCGTCATTACGATGGGCTCAACGCCACGTCATGATCCGTTCGCTCGACTCGAACAGATCGCCAAACTGGCTGCCGCGTGACGGTTTTTCCCTGTTCACCAATCACAACTGGACCTGCCGCAGGCGCGGGTCTAGGCGGTCTCGAAGCCAGTCTCCGAGGAGGGTAACCGCCATCACCAGCAGGCCGATGACAACGCCCGGGACCAGGCTGACCCACCAGGCAGTGTCGATATAGAGGCGACCTTCCGCAACCATGGCCCCCCATGCGGGCATCGAGGACGGAACGCCTGCGCCGAGGAAACTTAAGGACGCTTCGGCGAGCACAACCGCCCCTACCTGCAACGTGCCGACGACCACGACGATGTTGATGACGCCGGGAAGGACGTGGCGGTACATGATCCGGACTGGTGAGGCCCCAGACGAGCGTGCGGCAGCGACGTAGTCCATGGTCACGATAACCAGGACCTCGGCCCGTACCTGCCGCGCAAAGTGCCCCCAGATCAGGAACACCAGTAGCCCGAGTAGAAGACCGAGGCTTGGTCCGAGGATCATCGCAAGGGCGAGGGCGATCAAAATCAGCGGCACCGCAAACTTTATGTCGACGATACGCATGATGACTTCATCCACCCAGCCGCCGGCATAGCCCGACACTATGCCGAGCAGGGTGCCGATGGCGCCGCCGACACCCAGTGTGACAACTGCGACTGCAACGGAAATTCGCGCACCGTGCACGATTCGGCTGAAAATGTCGCGCCCGAGGCCGTCGGTGCCCAGGATGTGGTCCGGCGTACCTCCAAATAGCACTGGGGGTATGTGCCTGTCACCGAGGTCTCCGAGGTTCGCATCGTGGGGTGCGATCAGTGGTGCGAATCCGGCCGCGACGACCAGTATGGAGAGGATGACGATCGACGAAACGGGCCAGCGGCGCAACTGGCGCCGCAAATTACGGGCGGTCGTCAACCGCGTGTTCGATAGATCGGGTCCGGCAACAGGCGTGATCATCGGATCCGGACTCGGGGATCAATCGCCATGTACAGCACATCGACCAGTAAGCTGGCGAAAACGAAGATGAAGGTTGTGAGCAGAATGACCCCCTGCAGTATTGGGTAGTCGGAATTGCTGACCGCCTGAACCGCCAGCAACCCGAGCCCGGGCCACGCAAAGACCGTCTCCACGACGATAGACCCGGTGACCAGGCTTGCCAGGGTCAGGGCGGCAAAGGTTATCGGTCCAAAAAGCGCATTGCGGAAGGCGTGCTTCCAGATGACGGCCCGTCCGGAGGCTCCCTTGGCCCTGGCAAGCCGGACGTACTCCGAGTCGAGCACATCGAGCATCGAAGACCGCAAAATTCGCACCTGGCCGGAAGCGCCGAACCAGCCGAGCGTAATTGCGGGGAGAATAACTGAAGTCCAACCCGTATTTCGGGAAGCGGGAAGCCATTCAAGCCCGACGGCGAAGATGTAGATGAGGAGCAGGGCTACCCAGAAAACCGGCATTGCCTGGCCCAGCACGGCGAATGAACGGACTCCGCGGTCCCAGAAGCTGCCTCGCTTCACCGCCGAGAGGACGCCAAGTGGAACCCCGACGAGTATGGCGAAAGCGAATGCTGCGCCGGCGAGCAGGGCGCTGTTCGGTATTCGCGACCAGAGAATGTCTGCGACCGGCCTGCGCTGGAGCGTCGAGTCCCCCAGGTCGCCCCGGACCAGCCTGGCCATATACAGCAGGTACTGCCGGTATGCAGGTTGATCCAGTCCGAGCTGCCTGCCCAGCTCGTCCCACTGCTCGAGGCTGGCGTCCTCGGAGATCAACAAAGAGCGCGGATCACCTTGAATCCGGGATAACCCGAACACCAGCACGGTCACAACAAGGAGTGTGACGATGCCTGCAATGACCCTCCTGACCAGGAATCGCACCTTGAATTTGGGCAATTGAGCCTTACTTAAATCGGATATTCTCGAAATCGCCGAGGTAGCCACTGCCGGTGGTCATCTTCCATTCGAGAATCTTGTCCGTGTTGATCCCCAGAATCTGGTCGGCCAGGACGACGGGAATGATCCACTGATTGTGACTGAAGCCATCGTAAAGCCGCTCGCGAATTTTATCGATCTCTTCCTTTGATGTGATGGAGTCCATCAGGCGGATGATGGCCAGCGGTTCTCTGACCTCCAATCCGGGGTTGAAGGCGTTTTCCGGGTTGCGCCTCAGCTGTGTGAGTTCAGGGGGTTCGGCGGTGCCGGCGCTGCTGGACCGGAACCACAGGTCGCTTCTCTCGCGTGCCACGACCGACGGTCTGTTTCCCGAATACGTAAGCACCTCGGTCCTGATGTCGCCGCCGAGCGCACCCAGGAACTGCGCCACGGCCTGGCCCATTTCCACTTCGAGCGGGTGTGAACCGGTCGTGATGCGAATCAGTGCGTCAAACCCGTCGGGGTATCCGGCCTCCACCAGTAGCTTGCGGGCCGCGTCGGGATCGTATGGAATGAACCACCTGTCCTGCCAGACAAGGTCGAGAAGGGGCGGTAAGACTTCGGGCAGATAGCTTGGCCGTCCGAAGCCACCAAGTATGTTGTCGACGATGCTCTGCCGATCGATTGCCATCGACATGGCCATGCGCACCTTGCGGGCGTTCTCCTGCGAGACGGGGTTGCCGCACTCTCCGACCCATGGCTTGGTCGGATCGTAGCCGGGACGGGGGTACGGTTCGATTGGGTCGCCGGCCAGTGTCGTTTTCATGCAGAATTGACCCTGCGGGTACAGCCTCTGAGAACCGGGGACCCCGAATGAGAGGGTGCCCAGACGGGGATGGCTGGCCACGTCCTCGGCCAGCGGGGCGGGCACGAGACTGGCATCGACCTGGCCGGACTTCAGGGCTGCAATTTGTGTGGCTGGCTCCTTTATCTCGAGGATGCGAACGGTCTTTAGCCCGGATGGTGTGCCGTGGTATCCCTCGAAAGCTTCGAGGACGACTTCATCGCCCTGGGCCCACTTCTTGAACACGAAGGGGCCGGTGCCGCCAGACAAATCAAGAAACGCAGCGTCAAGCCCGAGGGTTTCGGTCCGGTTCTTGCTGAAGACCTTCGTTGATGCGCCACTGCCGTTTCCAAAAAACGCATCGAAGAAGAACGAGTTGGGGTTATCCAGTCTGAAACTTACGGTATAGGTATCAATGGCCTCGGCCTTCGCACCGGTAGCCCGGGCTAATCCGATGCCCGAATGAATACTGCCGTCCCGTATCTCATCCTCGAAACTCCAGACGAAGTCTTCCGCGGTCATTTCGCCCCAGTTGCCGTGGAACTGCACCCCCTGCTTAAGCTCAAGCGTCCAGCCGCGGCCATCAGGGTCCATCTCCCATCCGGTGATCAGGCGGAATTCCAGTTCGGGCCTGTCGACAGCCCAGACCATGGCGGTCTCGTACACTCCCCACCGGCGCATAAACCCGCTGGGCGCAACGGGGAGTTGGCTGGGCACCATTGCGGGGAACGTGACATCGGTTGCGGCAAGCGTGAACGTTTGGGTTGTGCGGGCGGGCGGAGTTTCAGCCAGCAAGGATTCTTCGGGAAGTGCCGTTGCGGCGGTGGATTGTGCTGCACTCGTAGCAGCAAGCACAGGGGGCGATTCCGCGGGCTGGGCGGAACTGGTACCGCAGCCGGCAACCAGGACAAATAGTCCGATTATTCCTGCGGCATATACCTGCGTTCGGCCTCTGATGTTGATGCGCATGTTGATCCCCCGGGCGTTTTAGAGTCCAGAGTAGGTGAATCAATGGTCAAGAGCACGCGATGGGGGGACCTGTTGGTCGGACATCCGGGCTGTGGCTTGAATGGGAACCATTATTGCTGACCGCCAACAGATGCGCTCGCGGAAAGAATTTTTTTCGCGACCGACCATTTCGATGATTAACAGCAATCGGAGAAGTCAGAAGAGTGCGGGTCTGCGCGGTCCGAACTTAGCATGAGCAGGGATTGCCAGGACATTTACTGGACTCGGACGAGTTACTGCGATATCTGCCAACGACTCGACCCGCGCTTTGTCTGTCCCTCTGACGGTGTCTACTTTATCTTCAACGGACCAGGCATTACTGAATAGATTGCCGGGAAATGAGTGATCGGCGCCGATAGGAAATCGATCGAAGAGTCGCCATTGGCGGTTGCCGGGGTAAACATTGTTGTGGGCGAGTCAAGCCGTCGACTACAGGGGAACGAAGCACTCAGTTCCCGAACGATGGTGGGAGGACCATTCGAGAAGAGAAGAAGACCGTGTTCATCAGGTGCCGGATGACGGGGGATCCCTGGCCGGGTATTTTGTGTTCGCGACAGTCGTATCAGGCAGCCCATTTCAGTGCGCGCTGGAGATGTTCCCAGGCCTTCCGATACCTGATGATCGACAACGAGGGCCGGACATCTTCGAGTGCCCGTGCCTGGGCGAAGTAACCCGCAGCGGTTGCCATTTCTTTATCGAAACGCGACTGGTTGGCGGGGACCATCGCTTCAAGTTCACCACGGATTTGCTCGTAGATGAGCAGGTCAGCGAGCAGCATGCTGGCGATCGCATTTACGGCGGCTGTTTTCAGCGTCGCGCTGTTTTTCTTCTTGTCGATCGCGATTGTCAGCACAAAGGGTGCGGCCGTTGGACCGCACCCTTTGTTGGCTTCGTTGTGTAGTTTTGGAAAACTACGTTAGCTGGCTTACCAGCGCTCTCGACGACCGCCACCGCCACCGTCATTGCCGCCGCGGTATCCACCGCCGCCGCCACGCGGAGCCTGCTCTTTGGCCTCGTTTACGACGATCGGTCGACCATCGAGGTCAGTCCCATTCATTTCTGAAATGGCCTGCTGGGCTGGACCCTCCTCCGTGAAGGTTACGAATCCGAAACCGCGTGACCGTCCGCTCTCACGGTCGCTGATTACCGTTGCCTCTTCAATTGCACCAAACCGCTCGAAAGCTGCTTGGAGACTTGCCGAATCCGTCGCCCAGGCCAGGCTACCAATAAATAATTTCTTACCCATAAATCTGTTCTCGTTCGTGGGAATCCCATCGAATGTTCAAATTTGAACATATCCAACTGCCGTTACGTACGGTTATCGTCCCACATTCTGTTTCTGTACCATGCTGCGAAATCAACCGCGCGTCATCGTCTTATTGACGAAATTCCGTGGTATTTCGGCCGGATACTCAATCAAGGATAACCGGCGAACGGCGAAAATGGTGATTATTCACGAAAACTGGCTTCGGTCAGGACTCAGGCCCGTGCCAAAAACCTGGGTCATGAATTGTACTGAACCGTCTAAGAGTGGATTCGTTGTCTCAAAAAAAGGTGTTTTGAATAGATCACACATTGATCAGCACGTGTGGCGTGTGATTCGTAAACGGTTCGTAGTATTAGTGCCTGAGGTATAGTTCACCGCCCCATGGAAAACATGTCGAATGCGCCGCAATGAATAAAAATTCTATCTATGCCGTAAGTGTGATTCTCAGACATTTTCCAGTGTTTATGCCATCATCAATCACCGCGGCTCTGAACATAGTTTAGGGCCTCCTATCGGAAGCCAGAATCCAATTCCCGAATTGGAACATTCCCCGTTGGGAAGACTTTTTAGGTTTTATTTTTATATTGGTTCTGTTGATGGTTGCGCTGGCGGCATTTGCCGGAATCGTACTGTTATTAGATTTATTATTTTAGTCTCCGCAGCTTCGATCTCGTTCAACGCCGCGCTGAATTTGTTCCGACTCTATTGCTTTCCGTTGCCGTGATTGGCTGCGTGCATGAAATTCGAGCGTTCGACTTCCGTTGTAACCAGTTTTGTCACCACTTGCTGTAGTTCTCGGTGGCAAGCCCTCGTAAGCGTTGGACTTCGGCCGTTCTGCCACGCATCTCAGTTGACGGTTTCTCGACAACTTCAACTCCGCTGGCGAACCTCGTTTCTCGTAATTCCCGGGTGGAATGTTTACAGGTAACCCCAACCAGGACCCAGCCAACGCGGGAAGATATAGCGGCACCCCGTGCTAATGCCGAGCTGAAGCCGTAACTCGACAGCGAAAACTCGGGGCATAGTACCAACCAGCCATCAACCAACGCGCTTTTGTAAGCAGTCGGCTGGGGGGGGGCTGCCAGGAGCTTGCTGGACTTACAGTCTTCTCAATCCACTTGTCGAAGATACCGTGCCCACATGCGAACAAAGAGCTTGATGACAACCCCCTTGAGGCAGAGAGAGCGGCGCGATTGAAAAGATGAATTCTGGGTGAAACCGAAACACTGCCTGTTAATAGAGGTCACTTAGCCAATGCATAAATAAGTGCCCGTTGGGCCGAGTGCGTCCGCCGGACAACCGAGGCCGGCGATCTCAACGTAGTCAGCGTGCCTGAAACCTGAACCAATGTCGCGGCGTGAAGATCCGCTTTCTACTGGGCGAACGGATCGGGGGGAGAGCAGCCGCGGTGAGTAGCAAGCTCCTCGGGGCTCATGCCGCTGCAAAGGTCGCCCGGCGTCTGGAAGACGGGCTCCAGCATGAACCACATGATCATCAGCGTTGCCAGTACGTAGCTCGCTGTCCGCCACCTGCTCAAAATCGGTCTGGGCCTTGGATATACGAATCGCACCCACCATTTTGAATTGCGTCGCACCCCCGGTTCCGAATTGTCGCCCAGGATCAGAATCGCAAGCGCGATCACACCAAGAAGACCACCGATATCAGGACTCCCCGTCACCGCCTGTCCGACGGCCCCGAGCGCGATCATTCCACTTATCCAGGTCAGGGCAGTTTCAAACCGGTAGCCGAACCTGGCCCATGGGGGCATCAGGTCCGTCCAGTCCTTGTTCAGTGTCTTAAGCGATTTCCGGAAACTGGCTTCAAGTTCTCCACTCTGGAATAAAGGGAGCCGCAACCTCGAGTCATCATCCGACTGTCGCATCAGCGTCAGGAACAGGTCCCCGCTACCGTTGACAATTCTCTTGAAAAGCTTCCAGTCGCCCGATTCGGCTGCCGCTTCAAAAGCTGCGATCTGCTCGACCTGCTTTTTGAGGTCACTCTCATGCCTCGCGTCGATCCGGTACATCGCGGAAAGATGCGTTTCTTCTTTCGAGCGTGTCATGTGTTGGTAAGAACCGGGTGAGAATTCTGCGCAGTTGAAAAAGTCACTTACTCCGAGCATATCGCTCGCGCTCAATTTCTGAACGTCAATCGGCGACGGATTCTGGCCCAATACTTAGCTATCAGACGATTCGACTAACGCACGCGGAATTTCGATTTTGTACACCCATCGTCACGAATACCGCCTGAATTCCAGGCGAATCTGAATCCAAATGGGGCTACCCGCGGCTACCCATGCCCCCAACATACCCGCACACCCACCCACATCGCTACAGCCCAGCCACCACTTGCACCCCAGTGCGAGCAGGGCACCGATCGTTCCGATGCCAGGCGCTGGCAGCATCCACGGCTGATCGATAATCAGCACGACCGGGATGAGAATAATTGCCGATGCCGTTACCTGACCTGCAGCAGTCGTGATTGGTGAAACGCCATAACGCCTGAACCGGCGGCCGAACACGCTGGCGAGTGCGTAAGAAAGAGTGGCCAAAACGATTGCGAGGGGCGCCAGGAGGTCGAGCCCAAGAGATTGAAAGGCTGCGCCCCCGATCATCACAGTGACACCTATAAAGCCAATTATCACCCCGATGATTCGGCCGGTCGTCATTCGCTCGTCGCTGGTAAACCGATGCGCAATGACCACGCCGAAAAGGGGGGTGGTTGCATTGAGGACAGCGGCCACTCCAGATGCGACGTGTTCCTGTCCCCACACGATCAGACTGAACGGAATCACGTTGTTGAGGAGTGCGAGCGCGAAGAACGCTGCGCATAACCGGCGATCAGTCGGGATCCTCGTTCCCATCACGCGCATGGCGACCAGCAGAATAGCGGCCGCTATAATCACGCGGGAGACGACAATCGTGAACGTTGGGAGTTCTTTGACCGCGACACCGATGAAGAAAAATGAACTCCCGAACAACATCGAAAGGAACGCCAGCAGCATCCATTCGAGCAGGTTCATCGATCTGTTGATCTGGTTGCTGGAACTCACAAAAAACGTGGGGTGTCCGTGGTTGTCGAGCGGTCTGTCTGAAGCCAGGAGACCGATCTAGTCTGCGTGGAGCCCCAGGAAATAAGCACCGATGTCTGGGTCGTCAAGTAATTCACTGGCCGGGGCGGTGTGGACTACTTTTCCACCCGAAAATATGTATCCCCGGTCCGATCGGGCAAGCGACAGCCTGGCATTCTGCTCGACGAGCAGCACCGTCATTCCAGTGCTTCGGAGTCCGTCGATGCAGGCCATGATCTGTTGCTGATACAGCGGCGAGAGTGCGGCGGTCGGTTCATCGAGCAGCAGGAAACGCGGGTTCGAAATCAGCGCGCGCGATATGGCAAGCATCTGTCTCTCGCCGCCCGAAAGCGAGGCCGCGAGGTCGTTTATCCTTGGCTCGAGGTCGGGGAACGTCCAACAGACCCTCCCTATGCCATCGGTGAGTTTCCCTGCCGACAGTCGGATTCCACCCATCTGCATGTTCTCGCGGACCGTGAGCGAAGGGAAGACATTGTCGACCTGTGGCACGTAAGCAATCCCGCGCCTGACCAACCTGTCGGTGCGCCACCCGGAAACGTCTGTGCCGTCATGCAAAACTGTGCCACTGTAATGGGTGGCCAGGCCGAACAGCAACTTTAGGAAAGTTGACTTGCCAGACCCGTTGGGCCCGATGATTGTGATGAACTCGCCTTCGTAGACACACAGGTCGATGTCGGTCAATATCTGGACCGAGCCGTAGCCACCCTCGAGGCCATTCACCTCAAGAATTGGAGTCGTGTTGTTGCTCGTGGTTGTCATGAGTCGCCCAGGTAGGCTTCAATCACGTCCTGGTTCTGCCTGACTTCGTCGGGTGTGCCCTCCATCAGGATCCGGCCTGTATTCACGACGATGATCCTGTCGACATCGCTGCGCAGGATGAAGTCCATGTTGTGCTCAATCACCAGCATTCCGATACCTCTTTCGTTCGTCAAGTCACGGAGGTTATGGAATATTTTCTCGGCAAGCGGCCCGGCCACGCCTGCAACTGGCTCGTCGAGCAGCAGGACGCGCGGGAAGCTCATGAGAGTTCGACCGATATCGATAAGCTTACTCTGTCCGCCAGACAGTTCACTTGCGAGGTTGTGCGCCATGTGGGCCACCTCGAGCAAATCTAAAACGGCATATGCGTCGGTCAGGCGCTGTTTTTCGGCGCTGCGCGAGCCAGGGCGAAGTAGCGCAAGCACGGCATTGGGCGCGAACTGTTGACGGGAGGGTACGAGGAGGTTCTCGATCACCGTCATATCCCGCCAGAGCCTCGTGTGCTGGAAGGTCCTTGTAAGACCCAGCTTCTGGATCTGGTCGGGCCTCATGCCCGTAGCGTCCTGCCCCAGCACCTCGACCCTGCCGGAGGTCATTTCCAGCAGTCCGGATATGCAGTTGAACGTGGTCGTCTTGCCGCATCCGTTAGGACCGATCAGCCCGACAAATTCGCCTGCCTCAACCTGGAACGAAATGCCATCGACGGCCCTGAGTCCACCAAAATCCTTTGTGAGTTCCGTCACGCGGAGTGCGGGAGCAGCCATCGTTATGAGGCCTTTTCTTCATCGTCGAATCCGTCGCGCGAGGTCCTGTCGGGACGTCTGGGCCTGCCCGGTATTTCTGGAAGCAGGCCTTTTGACGAAAGAAGCAGGGCGACCACGATGACAGTGCCGATCAAGGCCAGCTTCAGGTGACTCAACTCCACAGTCACAACACCTTTCGGGAAGGCTTCGGAAATGGAGAGGGCTGACCAGACGCGACCTCCCACATCGACGACAAGCCACGAAAATGCGGTGTCAAGATAGCCGATCACATTGTGCAGGGCGAGGTCGGTGTTACCCCTTGAAACGACCATCACGTTGAACAGGAACTCGACGATTACGATGAGAAACGCACCGACGATCATCCCCCGGTTGTTTCCCCGCCCACCGACAATGAAAGCGGCCCAGACAAGGAAAGTGGAACGGACCGGGTTCATGAAGTCGGGGAAAATGCTCGTGTTCAGCCAGGCCCAGAGCGCACCTGCAAGACCGGCTATGGCGGCACCCAGTGCCAGGCTCGCCGCCTTGTGAGTCAGGATGTTATGGCCGTGGTGCTGACTGATCTCCTCGTCTTCCCTGATCGACCGGAGAATCCGTCCCCAGGGTGACGAGAGGACAGTTTCGAGAAGAAACCAGACCGCAAGGACCGCCGCGACGCACATAACGGCAAGGAACACTATGTAGGGGGCCGGCCCGCCCAGTCCAAGCAAGTTGCCCGCACCTGCTGAAGGCCCGGCTTCCCACCAGTCTTCGAGCGGCCGGGCGTACTGAGAGATGCCTATCGCAGAAGTGACGGTCCCGGCACGCAATAACGGCTCGGCCTGAAGAGATATTCGCAGCATCTCGCCAAGCGAGATCGTGACGATGGCGAAATAGTCCATCCGCAGCCTGGCCGTCGGGTAGACAAGCAGCCAGCCGGCCAGGGCCGATACAAGCACCGCAACGACCGTCGCCTGCCACGGCGCCCAGCCGTACCCGTTCGTCTCGACAGGAGCGGACAGTAGTCCAACGGTGACGGCACCCAGGCCGACGAAGAAAATGACGCCGAAATTGGTCATTCCTGTCAGCCCTGTATGCAGGTTGAGGGAGAACGACATCAGGCCAAAAATACCCACCAGGGTGATGATGCGCGCAACCTGTAATGTCTTTGTCAGGTTGGTGACGCTCGGGAGGAACCACACTATGCCGATCAATAACAGGAAAAAGATAGCGAACGCTATCCACGAGCCCCGCTGGGTCTCCCGGTCGATCGGTATCAACCTGCCCGGCCGGATACGCATTCCCGGGATAAACGCGGTGCTCGCGGCACCGGCCGATTTAGTCTTCCGAGACACTCGGGCAATATAGCCGCTCGGTATCGCCCAGGCAGTGGAAATGGCTCTCCCGGCCGATTCAAACGCCAGGTCTTTCCGTTCATTGAACCGTTCAAGGTAACCAGAACTGACACTCATGAAAGTTGGTGCGCGCTCCAGTGGTTCGTAGGATTCCTGCAGCGTTGGCCGAATGCCGGTCCGATTGGTCTCCCTGTGCTTTCTGATGCGATCGATATTCCACTGGTGAATCGCATGGCCAATGCCGCGCGGCGCGAGCAAGAGCACACCCACGAGGAAGATGAACGGCATCACTTCCGCGAAGCCGCTTGCGGTGGGACGGTCGAGGGCGTTTCCGGCACCGATCAACACGGGCTCCGAGACGGCCCGTACCATGCCCACAACGAGCGCCCCGAGGATCACCCCCGGGACGGAGCCGATAGTGCCGAGTACGATTACCGCGAACGCGGGCAGCAACAATGCCAGGCCCAGCTCCGGGTTGATCGGCAGGACTGTCGCCAGCAGTGCCCCGCCAAGACCTGCCAGCCCGGCCGAGAGGAAGGCGCTGGTGCCGTGAACGCGTTCGACGTGAATGCCGCTCGACGCGGCAAGGTCGGAGTTGTCGGCCACCGCACGCATCTGCCTGCCAAGCCGGGTGCGGTGCAAAAGGATCAGCAGGAACAGGACCGAGCCGAAAACACCCACGACTAAGGCGACCCTGGTGAAAGCTAAGCCGTACGGGGTGACGTTTTCGGCAAATTCCATGATCGGCACGCCAACGCGGTCGCCAAGGTGGAGTTGCAGGCGCTCGGTCGGGACCTCGAACCTCGATGTTGCGAGTTTCCAATCGCGGTCCGGTACAAACCGGTAGGTGCGGGCGGTGTACCGCATGAACAGGATGGCGCGGATCACCATTGCGATGCCGAGCGAGGCGATCATCATCACTTGCGGCTTCGCAAGCTTTTTGCGAAGCCGCTTGTAGACCACCCTGTCGACAAGCAGTCCGATAAGACCGGTAATGACGAAAGCCGAAACGCCTGCCCAGATCATCAAGTTCCAGTCGAGGACACCGTCCTTTGGCGCATCCGATATCGGGAAGAACCGGTCGGACCACATCAGCGTTAGGGCGACGTAGCCACCGAGCAGCATCATTTCGGCCTGCGCAAAGTTTGCGAAGCGCTGCACCTTGTACGTGAGAGTCAGGCCGATCGCGATGCTGAGGTATGCGGCAGCCCAGTAGAGACCGCTCGTGCCGATCGAAGCCAGGTTGAAGTTCATCGTGGCCGACCGGCCGAGCCCCGACAGCACCAGTTCCAGAACGCCGAACGCGAGCAGCGCTAACAGGACCGGTACGAAGATGATGGAAAGCGTTTTCCATTTCTGGCCCTGATCGGCCCGGTTGAGATAAAGGCGGATCAGGACCAGTCCACCGGCCATCATTTCCCCGGCCAGCACCAGCCAACCCAATTCGCCGGTGAGCAGGCCCGACCATCGGATGATTCCCGCGTTGTGGATCATCCCGAGGTACGCGTCGAGCAGAAGGAATACGCCGAGCAGCAGTTGCCGCTGCCACGATGGGATGAGTACCCAGCGTTGCCGCAATTCATTCAAGGGCATTCTCGTCCAGATAACCCCGGCCATCTGCCGGGCGTGTTACGTGCTTGTGTTGTCTGTTACGTGAATTGGCCTGCAGCCGGCTGGATGCCGGCTGCAGGCCAATCTTCTAATCGAACCGATTTACTCCGTACCGTTAGTTGTCCGACAAACCACCATCGGCGGTCCAGATCTGCGGGCAGGAGAATCCTACGTCCGAGCCTGAGACGGCAAACTTGCAGACCTCGTACCCGGTGCCGAGGACGTCGCCTGCGGCATCGAACGTGTGGACTCCACTGGCACCGTCATAGTTCTGGCCCACCTTATTAAGGGCCGCTACGAGGTCGTCACCGGGGTCGGAAACGATGGCCGCTGCTGCAAGCTTGATCGCATCGTAAGTCTCGTTAGTGTAGATCGCTCCCTCGGCCCCTCCGGCAGCTGCGTAAGCGCTCTCGAAGCTTGCCTTCGCACTGGAATCTGCACCCGGCCGGGGCTTGGTTGCTATCAGGCGGTCAAGCGCTGCGATATCGGTGAACGACTGCTGGAAGGTAGCGTCGGCAAGGCCGTCGGCACCGAAGATGCTGCCGGTGAAGCCCTGCCCGAGAAGCGCTTCGAGAATCGCAGCGCCATCAGTGGCGTACGACATCAGTACAACTGAGTCACAACCGCCGTCAATGACAGCCTGGGCCAGGGCCGAGGCATCGTAGGAACCTTCACCCGGGTCGTATCCGACCTGCGTGCAAAGGCTCGCCGACCAGTTCAGTTCGAAGTTGTCGCCGAGACCAGCGCCATAGTCGTTGGTCATGTACAACACGGCCGGCTTGCTGACTCCGGCATCGGCCACAACCTGGGCGAGGGCAACTGCCTGCTGGGCATCGCTTGGAACGACGCGGAAC
>Ga0066376_10001275_pt1 | contig 24551 bp, 27 predicted proteins | sample Knorr_S15_td_Bot_FD_77009 | JGI IMG/M metagenome (GOLD analysis project Ga0066376, IMG submission 77009) | Marine microbial communities from Southern Atlantic Ocean transect - Knorr_S15_td_Bottom_ad_5009_LV_A | ecosystem: Environmental > Aquatic > Marine > Oceanic | place: Southern Atlantic...
ATAGCCAGCGTTTCTCCCGCCTCAAGTGTCAGCGATATGTCGTTTAAGGCATGGACCGTTCCCCGTGAGGCGCCAAACAATCCCGGTGCTTTTAACTCGAAGCGCTTAACAAGATTGTCGATTTTTAATAACGCTGCAGTTTCCGTCATATCGGCTCTTCAAGTTTTAAGCAGGCGGCGCGTTGCCTTGGGGCGAGTTCAAAGGTCGGAATATCGTGCAGATGGCATTCGGATATCGCTTCGCTGCAACGCGGCGCAAATCGGCAGCCTTGCAATTGGTCATAGCGGGTCGGTACGCTGCCCTCAATTGTCGTGAGCTGCTTTCCTCGGTGTTCGGGCCCCGGCAAGGTCGATAGCAATCCTTTGGTATAAGGGTGCTCGGGTGCTTCGAATATTATCGGCGCCGGCGAGGTTTCCATCAATCGTCCGCCATACATCACCATAACATCATCAGCAATTTCGGAGACGACGCCAAGATTATGACTGATGAACAGGATCGCCATTTTAAATTCTTCCTGCAGGTCGATCAGGAGATCAAGGATTTGAGCCTGCACCGTTGTGTCCAAGGCCGTCGTCGCTTCGTCAGCGATCAAGATGTCTGGCTCGCATATCAACGCCATTGCAATAACCGCGCGCTGGCGCATGCCGCCGGATAGATTATGTGGGTAGTCCTGAGCCCGCAAAGCTGCATCCGGGATGCCGACGCGGTCCAGCATCGAAATTGCCTTTTGATTGGCTTCTTGTTTGGAGCAATCACTATGAATTAAAAGAGCTTCGGCAATTTGCGCACCGATCGTCAAAACCGGATTGAGCGCCGTCATCGGTTCCTGGAAGATCATCGCGATCGTGTTGCCACGGAGTTGCCGCATCGGTTCCTTTGCTAATTGGAGGATATCTTCTCCATTCAGGTAGATTTCGCCGGCAGAAATTTTTCCAGGCGCAGGAATCAGACGCAACAGCGATAGCGCTGTAAGAGATTTGCCGCTGCCGCTTTCACCGACCAGTCCCAAGGTTTTTCCGGCCTCCAATTCAAAAGATAATTCCGAGACCGCGCGAAACAGGCCATCTTCTAATTGGAAGCTGATTTCCAAATCTTTGACCGAAAGGAGGGGGACGCTATTCATTTTCGGCTTCCAACATGTTCGCCTCTTTCAAATGCAGAGGATTGATATGCTCATGGGCTAAATCAGGTTCGCCGCAATGTTCCAAAATAGCTGACCTGACACGGTTCCGTAAATCTATCGCAGATTGCCAGCTTTGGTCAGCACTAGATGTCTCAGGCGTAATCGACGGCAAAATTTCAACCTGGATGCGTCCGGGACGAGGAAAGCCTGTATCATCTCGCAATATGGCGCGCGTGCCACGCAACGCTATCGGGACAATCACTGCCTTAGCATTGGTGGCGGATGTGAAAGCGCCCATTTGAAAAGGCAGCAGGCCTGTCATTCTGGTGAATGTCCCTTCGGGGAAATACACCAATTGGCGATCCTGTTCGATTGCCTCTGTCACCAAATCGGAATCCTCGACGCTTTTTGATTTTTGAAAGCGCTCGACAAACACGGTTCCGAGTCTTGTCAAAAATAGGCGCGAGATGAAATTGCCAGCCAGTTCGGACTTTGCGACAAATCCTGGCATACCCGGAAGTAATGAAATCAGTGCGGCAGCATCAACGTAACTCGCGTGGTTGGAGACAAATATAAATCGCTGGTCCTGTGGGATGTTTTTTTGTCCCGATATGGAAAGCTGTATGTTGCCAAGCCGAAACACCAGCCAAAGAATAACCCGCAAAAACGCAAACCGTAATGCCTTTATCGGCAACAGAGCCGTGGCGATCCAGGCGATTGGGGTTGCCACCGCCATTAGTGCATACATATAAATTGCGTAGGCCCAGGAAACTGTGGAACGGACAGCCTGTTGAAAGCTCGGTCGAATGCCGGCTACCGCCAATCTAAATATTTGCCATTTTACCGACATTCGGGATTGGTTCGCTGTAAGCCCTTGTTCGAATAATGCTCGTGCTGCGGCGCGGCGAATTTTGCCGCTCGAGGTCTTGGGCACTGTTCGGGGTGGGACCAGCTCGATTTGATCCGGCGGCGTGCCGGTTAAATCAAGTGCAATGGATCTGATCTCTGAAATCATTTTCTGTTGAGCATCTTCGCCTCGCCTTCGAGATTCTGCCATCACGACAAGTCGTTCCGTGCCGGAAGTTGGATCTGGGCTGCCAAAGACCGCGACATTGCCTTTCTGAATGCCGTCAATCAAACCGACCGCTTCTTCTAATTCGACGGGGAATATGTTTCTGCCAGCTCGAATGATCAAATCTTTCTGACGGCCCGTAATAAATATCTCGCCATCCGCCATATAGCCGAGGTCGCCGGCATTGCGCCAATCGCCGTCCATCAAATCATTCGTTGCCTGTGCATTGCGGATATAGCCCGAGGTAGAGGAGGGGCCAAAAAATTGAACCTGGCCTTCCTGGCGTTCCGGCAGCTCATGTCCGGTTGGGCCGACGATCCTGATTTGATGGCCGGGCAAAGCACTGCCGCAGGAAGGAATTTCCATGGCGCTTTCATCCTCAAATTTGGACGGCCGGGCGATACCGGACTTCATAAATGTATCGCGGTCAATTTTATCGATGCGGGGCCCGCGTTCGAGAGGTGAAAAAGATAAGCCGACCGAGTTCTCTGCCAGACCATAGACAGGCTTCATCGCCTCAGCGCGAAATCCATATCGAGCAAAGCGTTCGGTAAATTGTGCCATTGTTTTGGGGCTAACCGCTTCAGCACCATTAAACGCCACCCGCCATGAGCTTAGATCCAAGCCTTCCAAATCTTCGTCTTTCAATCGATTGACGCAGGCTTCATAGGCAAAATTCGGCGCGCCGGAGATCGTTCCTTTATAGCGATGGATGGCTTGCAACCAGCGTTGCGGACGCGCCAGAAAACTCAGCGGAGACATAATAACCAACGGAACGGCATGGGTTAGACTGCCAAGCCACGCTCCGATCAATCCCATATCGTGATAGAGCGGCAGCCAGGAGATAAAAACATCTTCGCAGGTTGCGTTGAGCGCTTTTCCCATCACGCGCACATTGCTGACGAGATTGCTGTGACTTAGGACCACGCCTTTAGGGTCGCCCGTGCTGCCCGACGTAAACTGCAAAAAAGCGGTATCGGATTCTACAGGCTCTGGAAAACGACTAAGCGGCGCGGCGCTCATGAGTTCATCACAGGTTATCACGTCTCGAAGCGATGGCACTTGAGCGGATAATAAATGTGAGAACATTTTGGCTTCTGGCACGGTAATCATCAGGCCAGCCAGAGCGGTATCCGCAATTTTGGCATGGCGTAAAATATGATCTTCTAATTGTTGAGGACGTCCAGGAGGATAAATCGGTACCGGCACACCACCGGCGAGCAGCACGCCGAAAAAACTAATGAAATAATCGCGCCCGGTTGGCAGCATCAATAGAACGGATTCGCCCGGCGACAAGTGGCGTTCAATCAATCCGGCAGCGATTTTTTCGGCTTCGACCAATAATTCACCGTAGGTGATTGTCTCTGCCGGGACATCCTCTGAGTTTGTGTCTGAATAAAGATGGATATGGATGCGCTCGGGATGCTGGGCAGCGTGCCATTTCAGAATCGCATTCAAAGTGCCGAGCTCCTCAGGGGCAGGCGCTGCTTTCTCAGGTTGCTGAGTTTTGATCGTCGTGAGTGTTGCAGAAGCAACTTCTGATCCACCCGCTTCCATGAGAATATCTTTGAGGGTATCGGATTGACTGAGCGCCCGTTCTGAAAAAGTAATTTTAAACTCTTGTTCTACGCGATGGAGGAGTTCAAGGCGTGATAGACTGTCGAAACCAAGATCGCGCTCTAACGATTTTTCAAGTGAAACGATTTCGGACAATTTCTGTCCCGGGTGAAGCTCCTCCGCCAGTTCGGCTGCGAGGGCCAGCAGGCGCTCCGGTGAAACAACGGGTGAGAGATTATTCGAGATATTATTAGAGGTTTCGCTCATTGACTAAAACTACTCTAATTTCTAGTCTTTCGCTATGCAGCATTGTGGTGACATTGGTCACAGATTACTGATCATTCTTTTGCCATAATTACTGCACATATATTGAATTCGGTCGGCAAAAAATCAATTTATAGAGTGTAGACGAGTCTGTATAATTCAATAATCAAAATTAAATAGCGTGGAAAACAATGAATAGATTTCTCAAATTTGGTTTGATAGCAGTGTTGGTGTCGTCAGGCACGCTAGGCTTTTCTTTTGGTAAAGCCTCGGCGAGTGAACGAGTGCATCTGTCCCCCTTCATGGTCAATGTGATTGAAGACGGCGGCAAAAAAACAGGTCAGCTGCCGATTTCTGTTTATCTTGATCTCAAAGATGTAGAGTCAGCGAGATATGTCTGTGGCATCGCACCCAGAATTCGGGCTCAAATTACCCGAAATTTGGTCTCTGATAGATATCAATTGGATCGCAAGGGCAGATTACCATTAGCTAAAATTCGGCTCAAACTCTGGCCAATTGCCTATAGAGTTATAAAAAATGTGAAACTACAAAACATGCTGGTTGCACAAGGCACAGGCAAGGTTAGTAGTTCTGAAGCACGTATGTTTACCCGGCGAGGTTGCCGCCGTCTTTCGAAAGGGAAATAGTTGAGGTAACCTCCCTCCAAATTGTTATATTTTTTATTTGGAGGGATTTATGGGGTTCGATGGCACCTTTGCAGCTTGCAGTGATATCAAAATTTTTTATGGCATAAGCGGCAGCGGACCGCGGCTCCTATATATCAGTGGAACCGGCGGTGATCTAAGACGTCCTCAGAATGCCTTAACCTCAAGTTTTCCAGATCATTTTGAAACGCTCAGCTATGATCAAGCGCGGGCTCGCGCAGACCGATAAGCCTGACGCTCTCTACAGCATGGCACAATACTGCGAAGATGCCGCAAATCTGCTGGATGTTGTTGGCTGGGACAGTTGTTTTGTTATGGGAATTTCTTTTGGCGGCATGGTCGCTCAGGAACTCGCCATTCGGCATCCGGGCCGCGTTAAAAAGCTCGTGCTTGGCTGCACTTCCACCGGAGGCGCGGGCGGATCATCCTATCCGCTTCACGAATTACAGGACATGCCGCTTGAAGAAAAAATAAAATTTCGAATGTCAAAAAATGACACGCGCCTGAACGAGCAATGGCAGCAGGACAATCCTGAAAAATTCCAGGAGCTTTTTGATAAGGCGCTAGAGACGGCAAATTTCGCCAAAGATGATCCGGGCAAGGCGATGGGCTCAAGGCGTCAGCTTGAAGCGCGCGCGGAACACGATACCTTTGACAGGGTAGTGGATTTAACAATGCCGGTATTGGTCTGCGGCGGGCGTTATGACGGACAGGCTGAGCCCCAAGTCGTCGAAAATCTTGCAAAACGAATTCCGGGTGCTGAGCTGGCCTATTTCGAAGGCGGACATTTTTTCTTAGCGCAAGACCTCGCCGCATCACAAAAGATAACTGAATTTTTACTATCGGAATAAAATAAAAACATGTCAGAAAAGCCGCACGAGCGCATAGCCGAGATTAAACGTAAAGCCGATTAGGGCCCAACCATCCTGCAACATAGTTTTCGTCCCTTTTTTATGTCGGCGGGACTTTGGGCAACTCTGGCTGTGCCGTTTTGGCTGTTGAGCTTTGCTGGTGTTCTGGTTCTACTCGAAGGCTTTGATGGACTGCTTTGGCATCAACATGAAATGCTGTTTGGGTTCGCTGGCGCTGCGATTGCCGGCTTCATTCTGACTGCCATTCCGAATTGGACAGGTCGCTTGCCGGTGAGTGGCTGGCGGTTGGCTGTGCTCGTTGCGATGTGGATTGCTGGCCGGGTTGGATTTTTGACGATTGCCTGGATTGGGCCATTAGCGGCGGCAGTGTTGGACTTATCTTTTTTGACCATGCTCGCATTGATGATCGCGCGCGAACTAATCTCCGGTAATAACTGGCGAAACCTGCCTGTGCTTATCCTGATTTCGTTTTTCACTTTAGGCAATTGGTTGGTGCATTTTGAAATTAGCGGCCTCGTCGAAACAGCAGATATGGGTATTCGGCTATCGACCTTCATTTTGGCCATTCTGGTTGCTGTGATTGGCGGGCGCGTTGTGCCAAGCTTTACCCGCAACTGGCTGGTAAAAAGTGGTAGCGATGTCTTGCCGGAACCTATGGGACGATTTGACGGTGTGGCTCTGGCGGCGCTTATTGTTTTTGTTATCGCTCAAGTCTTAATGCCGGATATTCAAGTGACCTCTTGGCTGGCGCTCATTGCCGGAGGGCTACACGGGGTTCGATTGTTGCGCTGGAAAGGTTGGGCGATTTTCGCTGAACCTTTGATGTGGGTACTGCATTTGGGCTACGCCTGGCTCGTCGTGGCGCTTTTATTGATTGGCGCATCTGGGTTAACCGACAACGTTCCAGATTCTGCGGCGATCCACGCGCTTACTGCTGGTGGGTTCGGCACCATGATTGTTGCCGTTATGACGCGGGCATCGCTCGGCCATACTGGGCGAGAGTTGGTTTCCACGCCCGCAACGACGGTCGTTTTCATTTTAATTACGATAGCTGCACTTACGCGAGTAGGAGCGCCGTTCCTCAATGATCTAAATCTCACGGCTATTTGGATTTCCGGCATTGCCTGGACGTTTGGCTATGGGCTTTTCAGCGTCCTCTATTTCCCGGTGTTCACTCAGCCTCGTGTGCAAAAGCGCCAAGCAAATCAGGTTTCTGAATAGGCGCTACTTCTTAACGCCCCAGTTTTCGATCCACAAAGTGGTCGTGCCTTGATGCCCGGTTGGTGTTACGCCGGTCAGCCATTTTGGCAAAATGTAAGAATTGGCACGGAAGTAGAGCGGAATTACGGGCAACTCTGTCGCATATATTTGTTGGAAGCGATGCCAGAGCTTTTCGCGTTTTGTTCGATCCAATTCGACTTCAATTTGCTCGAGCAGTGTATCCATCTCAGCATTTTTAAAACCGGTGTAATTTTGTCCGCCCCAGTTGTTTTCCTTGGTCGGAATATGGGCCGAATGAAGCGTTGAGCGCGGCACGCTTTCAGGCGCGCTGAGCCAGGCAAACATCGCAAGACCTGTGTATTTTCGCTGAGTGACGGTCTGGCCAAAGAAAACCCGGGCGGGTTGGTTGCGGATTCGGATTTCGACTCCGAGCTGCTTCCATTGGCTTTGCAAGACCTGCTCAACCAATTCGCGGGTTCGATTGCCCGCTGTCGTCATCAGCTCAAATGAAAGTTTGTCACCCTTGGCATTGTAGCGAATGCCGCGTTTTTTAATCGACCAGCCGGCCTGGTCCAGAAGCTTGCCAGCGGCCTTGAGATCGAAGCTATAGATCGGCGTGTTTTTTGTATAAATCCAATCGAGCGGATTGATGTTGGTGTCGGCGACCGGTTGGCGGCCGTCAAACAACTGACTTGAGATCGCTTGACGGTCGATGCCGCGGATCAGCGCTTCGCGTACGCGTTTATCTTTGAGCAGCGGGTTGTCAAGATTGAGATCAATATGCTCGTAGATCAGGCCCGATTTGTAAATCATGTTGAATTTCTTGCCGTGACGTTTGCCGAAGGCCAACGCCTGATCGATGGTAATGCCGAGATCGCCAGAGATCATATCGATTGCGCCTGACAACAAATTTGCTTCGAGCGCAGCGGTGTTACCAATCACGCGTATAACAACTTGTTTGAAGTGCGGTTTTTTGCCCCACCAGGTTTCGTTCGGCACCAGCACAACATGCGCGCCAGACCTTACTTCGCTGATCCGGTAGGGACCAAAATACAGCCCTTTGTTGGTCGTGTCGGTATCAAATCTGGTGCGGTTGCGGTATTCGGCGGGCGCTTTATCGAATATTTCTTCGTCGAGATGCGCGGGCAGTACTTCGAAACCGTTTATATCGTTATAGGCAAATGTCAGCTTGTCGAAATGCAGCGTGAAGGTTTTTTCATCAATGGCATCGACTTTGTAGGCACGGCGATAGAATTCCAGCCCGCTCACACCGCTTTTTGGATGGCGACCCACTTTCCAGGTAAAGATGACGTCTTTGGAGGAAACCGGACGGCCATCGCCCCAATTTGCATTTGGCTGGATGGTATACGTAACGGCGATGCCTTTTTTACCGTTGGGCGCGGTCTCAGGCTTGGCGAGGCCATTCTCAATGGTCGGTAGTTTTGTGCAGAGCATGCATTTTAACTGCCAACTCGGGTCCTGTACGGTGAACGGCCGCCGAGTTGCCGACAAAATATAAGTCTTCGCCAGCATGGAATCGATATTGGGATGAAAGGTCGACGGGAATTGCGTGATACCAATGACGAGGCGTTCCTTTGCCTCGGCAAGACTGGTGAAAGCAATCACCAGACCCGCTATTATTGTGATTAGAAGTCGTTTCATGATGCGACTGTACCTGCTCTTGCCGACAACTCAATTTAAAAAAACCGTGATAGGGGGAAGATTTTCGCTGCAAAGGCGTTTACACAATAGGAAAGTTATCTGCATAGGGAGAATGCATATGGTGTATTCAATGAAACGCAGGTTTTGTACTTTGATTATTACACTACTCCTTGCTCTGTCGATATCTGCTTGGCAAGTCAATGCTGCGGGCGGAGGTGGTGGAGATGATGACGTGGACAAACCTGTTTCCGATGAGCAAATAAATTTTGATGCGGGTGTACGGGCTGTCTACGCTGGGAAATATGACAAAGCCATCGAACTCATGACCAAAGTCCTGAAAGATAATTCAAAAAATGCCGATGCCTATAACTATTTAGGTTTTTTTTTCGCAAAAAAGGCGATCTCAAGCTGGCGGCGTCCGCCTATAAGGAGGCACTCGACATCAATCCAGATCACAAAGGCGCACTGGAATATCAAGGTGAGATGTATCTGAAGCTTGGTAATGTTTCGCGCGCAAAATCTAACCTCTTCCATCTTGAACGGCTGTGCTCCAATGGCTGCAAAGAGTTGGCCGAACTGAAACGAGCGATCGCCGATTACGCAGCAACGCACCCGAACAGAGGGAGTTAGCTGTTCCAGCACCCCGTTCAAAGTAAAAACCGCGATAGGGGAAGATTTTCTCTTTAAAGACGTTTACACTATAAGAATGGCTGTTCGTATCTGGAGAACTTCAATGAAACCTGCAATATTTACCATAGCTGCTGCGATGCTATTAAGTTTTTCACTTACCTCGGCACCAGTGCTCGCTATGGGCGGCGGCGACACTAAAACCGTCGATACATCTAAGCAGGATTTTGCGGCTGGCAAGAAAGCTGTATATGCCGCGAAATATAACAAGGCTATTATGCTGATGACCAAGGTCTTGAAGTCAGATTCCAAAAACGCCGATGCTTATAATTATCTCGGGTTCCCCTACCGCAAAAAAGGTAATCTTAAGCTCGCGGCTGCATCTTACAAAGAAGCGCTCGATATCAATCCAAACCATAAAGGCGCACTTGAGTATCAAGGCGAGATGTATCTAAAGCTCAATAATTTCTCCGCAGCAAATTCTAATCTTGCGCATCTTGAACGGCTTTGTTCGTCTGGCTGCAAAGAATTAGCGGAGCTAAAACGCGCTATTGCCGATTATGCAGCAACGCGTCCTGCTCGGGGTAGTTAATTAATCTATTCGGCACGTCCGCCGTTAGCCTTTGACCAGCCAAGTGGATCGGCGAGGAAATCACGCACGCCTTGGATATCTTCGTTTGAGAAATATTTACCCTGTTCGGCTTGCTCCAGCACATCCCACCAATTGGCAAGGTAGTGGAGATTGACGCCGGCTTTTTCCATGGTTTCTTCGGCGCCGGGAAATGCGCTGTAATAAAATACAACAAAAATGTCGGTGACTTCGGCGTCTCCTGCTCGCAGGGCATCTATAAACATGACTTTGCTGCCGCCATCGGTCGCGAGATCTTCAACTAATAGAACTTTACTGCCTTCAGGCATGTCGCCTTCGATTTGCGCGTTGCGGCCAAAGCCTTTGGGTTTTTTGCGAATATAGAGCATCGGTTTCGAAAGAGCTTCTGAAATCCAGGCTCCGTAGGGGATGCCAGCAGTTTCGCCGCCCGCGACCAAATCCAGCGCATCTATATCTATCGAGGAGCGGAGCAGGTCAACGCTGAGCTCGATAATTTTGCGGCGTTCTTCGAGGAATGAAATCACCCAGCGGCAATCGATATAGACCGGGCTGGCCCATCCAGCAGTCAAGATGTAGGGCTCTTTTGGACGGAAGTTAACCGCCTTGATATCGAGCAGCATTTTAGCTGTCTCTGCGCCTGCTGCTTTTTGCTCTGGTGATCTCGTGTCGTTTACCATTTATTACCCCAAACAATATATAAACTGGACTTCGATAAAGTCGGTATAGAATAATCTAGGTTTAAAAGTGATTCGGCCATCTTGTAAATAGATGTGAGCATAAAAGAATCATCGGTGGAATAAATTAATGGCGCGTGACAATTCTAAAGCCCAAGATCTGGTGGGCAAGGGGGCCGAGGCTCACCAAGCCGGTCAATTCGACAAAGCGGAAAAGTATTACAAACGCGCGTTAAAAGCCGATGGTAATAACGCAGATGCGCTTCACCTATTGGGCCTGATATCTCATCAAAAAGGGCGAAATGAATACGCAGCTAAATTGATTGGTAAAGCTTTGGCGGTCCGACCCCATGAGCCCGCGATGAACACTCAATATGGCGATTGTTATGAACGCTTTGTCGCGCTGGAAAGAGGCTGAGCAGGCCAGCATGGCCGTGCTCAAAACCGAGCCCGATCACGCCGAAGCCTATAACAATTTAGGTCGTGCCTTAGCCGGTCAGAAAAAATTTGAACAAGCGGAGGCGGCCTACGATAAGGCCATAGAGGCGGCACCTAACAATGCGGCAGCAGAAAACAATCTCGGATATTTGCATATGCAGCAGAGGCGTTACGACCTCGCCGAGGCGGCTTTTTTACGAGCCATTGAGATCGATTCCGGTTTTCTACTCGCGTTTTCCAATCTTGCGACCACCTATATGGCGATGAATTGGCTGGATAGGGCGGAGGAGGTCTGTCGTGCGGCGTTAAAAATAAATCCGAATTTTGTCCCAGCCGTTCAAAGCTTAGGCGTCGTGCTGTCCCGCAACCAACAGTTTGATGCCGCCGAGCAAACCTTTCGCCATGTCCTTGATCTCGCGCCCAACCACAACCAAGCGATTTCAAATCTCGCTTCACAATATTCAACACAAGCGCGGTTTGACGAAGCGGAACGACTTTTTAAAACAGCGATTACGCTTAATCCTAACAGCACGCATGCGCATCTCAATCTGGGTATTTGTTATTCTGAACTTGGACAAATGGAGGCGTCGCTCAAATGCCTTAGCAAAGCGATTGCCTGCGATCCCAACAATATCGACGCTTATTATGCGCTATCGACTTCGGGGAAGGAGAAACTCGATAAGGCTGCTCTTGATCATCTCGAAGGGCTTGTTGAGGACACCGAAATCTCACTTCCGACAGAACAGAAAACAAAGGCACTATTTGCGCTTGGTATGCAAACCGAAGGCGCTCTCTCTTTTGGATGGTTTCTAAAAGGCAATAAATTGGGGGCAAAAATTCTGACCAGTGAGGTGGGGGCATTTGACCCGGAGCATCATCAATCAGCCTTTGATCGACTAAAAGCTACTTTCACGGAGGAGTTCTTCAAGGCGCGGAAAAATTGGGGGAACCAAAGCGAAGTTCCGGTTTTTGTCATTGGCATGCCGCGCTCTGGGACAACGTTGGTGGAGCAAATTATCTCCGCCCACTCAAATGCTGATGGCGCCGGAGAACGATCAGATATTCCGGCTTTCATCAGAAATTTTAATCAGGCCAGCGGCGGCGAAGACAGCTTCCCGGACAACATTCAGAATTTAACTGAAGTGCAAATCGGTGAGTGGGCTGAAGACTATTTGGACAAGTTTGAAAATCTAGATAGCGCAGCCCGAATTGTAGATAAACTTCCGTTCAATTATGCGCATCTTTGGCTTATCCAACTGATGTTCCCAAAAGCCAAAGTTATTCACTGCAAACGTGATGCCCGCGATATTGGCCTTTCCTGTTTTCAGCAAAATTTTGTGAAGCCGCACCCATGGAGTTGTGACCTCGGGCATATTGGCCAGTATTACAACGCCTATGCAGACCTCACGGCCCATTGGCAGAACACGCTGTCTTTGTCTTTCATTGATGTTTGCTACGAGGATGTGGTTGTTAACTCAGAGGCTGAGAGTCGCCGTCTCATAGATTTTCTTGGTTTGGATTGGGAGCCATCAATATTGGATTTCCATACATCTGCGCGCAGTGTTAAAATCGCCTCTAAATGGCAAGTGCGTGAACCCATTTATGCTGGTTCTATTGGACGATGGAAAGAATTTGAAGATCAACTCAAGCCGATGATTGAGGCTTTAAAACTCGCCGAATAATGACGAGGTAATTAATTGCCTTTGCGGCGGATTGTATACCCGTCATCGGTCAATCCGCTAAAATGCATTCTGACATCCGGATGACGAATAGGATCACCGCTATCATCGGGCTCTAGGTTGCGCTGGGCGACGTAGGTTCTGAGATCGCTTTCGTCGACGAGCACGTGATACCAAGGATTGTCTTTGGGTGGCTTTGAAGTCGCCATATGACTGTACCAATTATCGGAGCCATGAAAATCCGCATCCACATCGATAATGACGCCTCGATAATCGAAGCGCTTGTGGTGGACCAATTGTCCAACTGAAAATAAAGCCTTGGTCTCAGACATGTAGTCAATAACCCCAATGTGAATATCTCTAGAGTACTGTATATAAGTGAGGATTATGATACTCGATTTCCAGTTAAAAATTAAATGTTGGACTTGGAAACATCTCCAAAACGAGGCAAATTGAACTTGGAATGAACGATACTCCCGTCATTTGGGCATTGGTCGATGAACGCCCTGGAACCGGCAGTCAGTGCAATGCTGTGGCCAAAGCCATCAATCTGCCTTATGTCGAGAAAAAGCTCCATTGGTCGAGCTTCGCCAAATTACCCAACTTTTTAACCGGCGCTTCGTTACGCGGCATATCAGCCGAATCAAAATCTGAGATTAAGTCGCCTTGGCCCGATTTGGTAATTGCCGCCGGGCGAAGAGCCGGCGCAGTTGCGCGATATATAAAAAAGCAAAGTTTGGATGATTGTGCGGTGGTTCAACTCATGTATCCTGGAGATACCGCAATCAGCGATTTTGATCTCGTTGCGGTTCCCACTCATGATGGCTCCGTAAAAGAGGGTCGAAATATATTTCGTGTAACGGGTGCGCCACATGGGATAAATGAGGCTAGTTTGTCTGCTGCCCGAGTGCGATGGCATAGCAAGTTTGGTGGGTTGGAAAATCCAGTCGTTGGATTAATTGTCGGCGGGGCCACAAAACGTCGGCCTTTCTCAGCAGAAATGGCAAAAGAACTCGGCCGCCAGACGGCTGAATTGGCAACAAAACTAAGCGGTAGTTTGATCGTAACATCTAGCCCGCGCACTGGCAGCGCTCTCGATGATGTGCTTGGCGGAATATCCGCCGCATCTGTTGAACCTGCTTTTGTCTATCAGTGGTCGGCGCATAGCCCGGAGTCTGACAATCCGTATCTCGGCTTTCTTTCCATCTCTGATCATTTGGTCGTCACCGGCGAATCTACAACGATGTGTTCTGAGGCTTGCGCAACCGGCAAGCCAGTCCATCTCTTTGCGCCTCGTAATTTCCTGGGAGATAAACATCGCCGGTTCGTCGATGAGCTTGTGTCCGAAGGTTATGCTTTAGAATTAGGTGCAGATGAAAATGCGGTCGAAATTGATTCGCCAAAAAAACTGGATGTTGCCGGTCAGATCGCCGCAGAAATCCATTCTCGAATATTGTCTGATTTGGAAATAGTCGATGCAGAGGGGTCTTGATTGGAAGTCACGCTCTAATGGATATCGGAACTCTCATTATTTTTTGCTGGCATTTCAATCATCTTTATTGGATTTGCGTTAGCGTTCCAAGCTGTTGTCGGGCAACCGCGCAAACAAATGGCAAAACGCGTGCTTGTCTGGCACAGTTAAGCGGGAGAGCATCGTGGGGGCGCTCTCCCGCACCTTTTTGAAATCGTTAATTAAGTGACAGTCACTTATTTACATCAATTCACAACTTCCTTAATTAAGTGACAGTCACTTAATTAAGATTTGATTTTATAAATTCAGAAATGAATTTCACAACATCATCTTGAATGCCTTCAAAGGTATGATGCGAGCCGGGGCCGCAGGGGTTGGGACCCGCATTACCACCACCGGTAAAAATTTTCGCGAGCGCCTTTGGTGAATTGATCATCCCGTTAGCAAGTTGTGTTGCTCCCGCAGGAGGTGTGCCACGACAACCATCCCCTTTATGGCCAATCGCAAGAGCTGGGATTTTAATCCGATCCAGTTGCAAGTTGGTGAGGCGAACAACGCCGGCGCGGGGAGGAATTCGAGTAACGCTGGACATCACGACCAAGCCGTTAATTTCGGCTTTTGAATTCAACGCCGCATGCATCACCGAGATCGTGCTGCGGCTGATACCCACCATCCAAATTGGCAATTTTGTCAGTTCTTTTATCGTTGAGATAACCGCTTCCAAATCCTTCAAATGGTCATCGGATTGGCGAAAACGTGGTTGCATGCCGCTGTCGTGATCTGACGGCGTATCGATAGCGGCAACAGTGAATCCCTGGGCTACAAAATCCTCTACATTCTGACCGATGAGGCCGCGATTTCGTTGGATCGTCGTACCGATCAGATTGAGGTACCCCGCGCCACCCGGCATTAAAATGAGTGCTGCCTTGGGGTTGTCTGGTTGAATAAACAGAACATTTACTGAAATGCCGTTGCGCGTATCGATGCGCATAGCCTTTTTGGACGCAGCAAAGGCAGTATTTGAAATAAGCCCGGCCATCATTAATGCCATCAAAAGTGTTCTCAAAATCTTTGTCCTATTAACTCAGAAAGACTCTATCAACGAACCAATAGAGGCCGAGCATTAGAATTATGGTTGAAGATATATAAACAAAGATCGGATTTCGTCGTTTGACGGGACCGTAGGGTGCATTCCGCACGACAAACCGATCTATTGCCAAAATTATGGGTAGGCAAATACCGACGATGGCGATCTGGCCGATCTCAACGCCAATGTTAAAAGTTGCAAGAGCAGTAACAAGGCCATCCTCGGGCAGGCCAAATTTTTTCAACACGCTGGCAAAACCAAAGCCGTGGACCAGACCTAAGACAAAAGTCACGAACCAGCGTTTCTCAATTTCGCGGTGAAAGAAATTTTCTGCGGCGACATAGATTATGGTTGCGGCGATAGCACCCTCGACAAAGACCGAGGGCAGGGCGACGACATCGAGGGTAGCGAGCGTTAGTGTAATTGTATGGGCAATTGTAAAAGCCGTGACAACTTTAATCACCGGCCAAATACGTCTGGCCCACAACAATAGCGCAATTAAGAAGGCTATATGATCGTAGCCGAGAAATATGTGTTCAATCCCGGAGGCTACAAATCTTGTGACGGTTTCCATGAACGTGGGCGGCGCGTCAGTGGTACTGATTTTCGGCGTTTTAACATTGAGTAAGGGCGGCGTCTTGTTTTTCATTCCGGTGATAAAAACCAATTGGCCGGCATTGGGACTGAGGTCAAAAAACAACGACGTCTGATAGAACAATTCACCTTCGACTTTTTTGCAATCCCATTTTGTGTCCAGCGAAACTGCCTGAAATTGTTCGTATGATTTTTGCGAAACAAGTTCGCAACTGTCGCCTTCGCCATTAGCAACAGCCAAGTTCGACATAAGATATTCAGTTATTTTAGTTTTATGCTTGGCAAGGACATGCGGATTTACGATCCCACCGCGTATCGTGAGCGGAATATCGAAAACCTTTTGAAGGTCTGCGCCTTCAGCTTTAACCTCAACGGCTATCTGGCGATCAGGATTTTGTGTGACGCGAGCGGACGAAAGAAATATTTGATGCGCAAGAGCGTCATAGAACAACGTTGCTACGTACAGCCAAATCGCAATGCGCAGGACGAACTTCATTTTCTATTTTCGTTCTTTGTCTTCGGTCGGCGCACCGGATTCTTTCCAAGCCGTATACCCGCCTGCAATGTGGGCCACGGGCTTTAGCCCCATATTTTGAGCGGCATAAGTGGCAATCGCGGAGCGGTGCCCAAGCGCACAAAAGAAAACGAATTTTTTGCCGGAGGCAAAGACGTCCTTGTGGTACATGCTTTCCGGATCAACCCAAAACTCGAGCATGCCGCGCGGCACGTGCAGCGCGCCTGGAATGGCACCTTCGCGCCAAAGTTCCCTGATATCGCGGAGGTCAACGAACTGGATATCAGGATCGTCTTTGGCCGCTTGTGCATCTTCAATGCTGAGGGTTTCTATTTCTGCTTCTGCTTCGGCGATGAGTTCTTTAACACCTTTTGTAATCATATTAATTCCTTAAGTGAGGGGGAGCTCGTTACCACAATCTTTCTGCATTTTTGTGCGCTATTGCATGGGCTACCTGGGTGGGAAGTTTTAACAAGGCGTTCCGCCAAATTCTGGTTTGTTCGTTATATTTTCGGTACCAATAAGACTTCCAGACTTTGTCATTTCTCACTCGATTTTATTCCAAATATGCGGGCGGCTTGTTCCGTGCTCGAAAGTTTCCGGAGTTCTTCTTAATAGGCGAGATTATTTTTGATCTGTGAGGGTTTTAAATCACGCTTGGCAATTGCCGCGGCCTGTTCCAACTGACCGGCAAGGCCATAGACTAAAGCAAGGTTTAACCTGTGACGAGGCCTGGCCGCTGGGTCGGCGACGATTTGCTTGAGAATGCCAATCGCTTCTTGGGTGTTGCCGCCGAGCGCCAATGAAAGCGCCAAATTATTTCGCAAAGGAAGTTGGTCTGGCGCAAGTTCCAGGCCATCAAGATATCGATTTTCAGCTTTTTTGTGCTGACCCGTTACATTCAGTGCGACGCCCAAGCCATTATAGGCGTCGAAATCTTTTGGGTTGATCTGCAAAGCCGCTTCGTATTGCGGTACCGCCAAATCAGCGCGGCCCATACCAATCAATGATTTGCCATAGCCGCGGCGCACCGCCCCATCATTCGGAGAGAGCGTCGCCATGCGGTTATAAGCTTGGCTGGCATCGTTGAAATGTCCAATTGCGTTTGAGATTCGCCCGATGCCATCCAATGGCTCCAGAGCTTCTGGTCGCATACGATTGGCGCGACCGTACATGTTTTTAGCGGTGGTTAGATCGTTGCCTTTTTCGGTTGCCCGGGCAATGCGTAGAATTTGCTCATAACTCGCAAGTTTTTTTTCTTTCTTGCGCTCTTCCTTTGTCGGAATCATGCCACTACACGCCGATAGAAATACGGCTGTGATGGCGATTACAGACAGTGGGGCTGATTTTATTTTATAAAACATATATTCGTTCTTCTCAGACGCATTTTGAAAATAGACATTGCAATTGTTACTTATCTAATTGATTAATATAGCTGATTTTAACAGAAAGTTATAAGAGTAATCGTGGAAAACGCCTATATAGATTTAGCCAAAACCATCGAACGGCTGCACCGCAGATTTTTGGATGTTGTCCGCGCTGAACTCAATCGGTTGGGGCATCGCGACCTGACGGCTGTGCAAGCAATGCTGCTGACGAATATCGGTGACGAGGAAATCGTTATTTGAGATTTAATCGAGCGCGGCTATTATCAAGGATCAAACGTCTCTTATAATATGAAGAAACTTGTTGAAGGCGGCTACATCGAACAACAGCGCGCCGAACACGATAAACGTTCCGTGCGGATCAAGCTGACAGAGAAATCCAAAGAAATTTGCGCCCAGATTAAAGACCTAGAGCAGCGCAATGCCAAGTCACTCACGGAGGAGGGACTGACAGTCGAAGAAGTCGAACAGGTCCAGCGCACACTATAAACGCCTTGAGCGCGTGTGGGGCGACTACATCCACTACGGGCCAAGCTAGGTCTCTCCAACGTCGTCACCCCGCACTTGATGCGGGGTCCAGTTTATATCCACACCAGACAATTTGTAAGTTCCTGGATCTCGGCTCGGGGGCAAGGATGACGATTTATTTCATGTACACTAAAATTAGAGTCGCAAACGGAAATTTAGTGATTTCAGTATGGGCGCAGAATGTCCGCTTTCGGGTGTAAAGCAGTCGCATAATCGATCGCCAAATACCTGCTTGATTTTGGAGAGGCAAATTGTCAAATACTTGAGTATGCCATTCTCGTATTACATCGATTCAAACGTCAATTGTGTATTCATCCGAAGTATTGGAAAAATACCTTTGTTTGGTACACAGGAAGTAATCCAAAAGATATTGGACGATCAAGATTTCGATCCGGGAATGAATATGTTATTTGATACCTCTCGGTCAAAGTTGCCAAGCGAATGGAATTATAAATTTTTCACTGATTCAAATAGTGGCGTCAACCAGGATCTCTTTGTAGGTCAAACAGATTTCAAAATGGCATGGGTTGTTGCTGACGGTAAAGACTTTGCAAAATTTCACCAAATGATTCTTAGCACTCGATTGTCGCCGAATATTGTTGAACGCAAGGTCTATAGAGACGTTGAGACAGCCAAGCTATGGCTCGGCCTTCAAGGTAAGTACAAGATTAACGAATCTAGTTTCAGCAAAACATAGATGTCCGCTTAGGGTCAGAAGCAGACTCTTTTGCGTTTTGCTCATAATGTCTGCTTTCGGGGTAAGAGCGGATCTTTTTGGGGTTACGGTAAACAACTGATTTCCGTATAGAGTAAACAGACTTTGTGGATGCAGTGTTTTTTACAGATTTTGGATATTTGCGTATTCAAAAATGATGGCGTTATCTAATGCAGTCGCGCCTTGAACAAAGGCAGCTCACTGAGCATGTCAGCGATTGAGCCCAGAGATTTAACTTGGAATTCTGTTGATGCGAGCGCCAATGAGGAATCACGCTCGATTTCTCGGATACCATGTCCCGTCTGCAAATGAATGCCGCCGGCGCAGCCTGCATTTAGACCTGCCCGCAAGTCGCCAGCACGATCTCCGGCAATCCAAGAGCCCTTCAGGTCAATATCCATAAGGTCAGCGGCAGCAAGCAGCATTCCCGGATTGGGCTTTCGCCAAGGGTGATCGTCATCATCGAAGGGTGCGCGTGCATCAATGTGATGGGGGCAGGCAAAAACCGCATCAATATGACCGCCGGCGTCAAATATTTCGGTTTGGAGCCGCTTCTGAACATCGATGAAATGCGACCAATTATAATATTGGCGGCCAATACCAGCTTGATTGGTCACAATAATGACCGGAATACCCAGTTCATTTGATTTGCGGATAACTTCAATTGCGCCGGGAATGAACGAAATATCTTCCGCGCGGTGAAGGTAATTTACTTCTTCGACAATTGCGCCATCTCTATCCAGGAAAAGAGCGGCTTTGTCTGAAGTTGATGCAATATCTGTAATAACTTGGGACCAGACATTGTCTTCGGTGACATTTGATTGATAATTATCGGGTGACATTGATAAGTTTGGCTTTCTTTAGCTGAGTGCGGCAGTTGCTTGACAATAGGGGCTTTTGCCGATGTTCTCTAGACTATGATGGATAAAATTTAAGAAGCAATTAATGACTGACAGTAAACCCAAACCCCTTCATTCACGTGTCACGACAGATGGCTTAGATCGCACGCCGCACCGCGCCTTTTTACGCGGTATGGGATTGAATGATGAAGACATTGCGAAGCCTTTTATCGGCGTTGTGAGTACTTCGGGGGAAACCACGCCCTGTGTGATGAATTTAGCGCCGCAAGCCAAGGCTGCCAAAGAAGGCGTGCGAGCTGCTGGCGGTACACCTCGAGAGTTCACCACGATTTCTGTCTCTGACGGTTTATCGATGAACCATCAAGGTATGAAGTTCTCGCTGATATCGCGGGAGGTCATTGCCGATAGTGTCGAGCTGGTCGTCCGGGGTCATGCCTATGACGGCATAGTCGGATTTGGCGGCTGCGATAAAAATCTGCCAGGAATCATGATGGGCATGGTGCGCTGCAACGTACCCTCCGTGTTCATTTATGGCGGCTCAGCGCTGCCGGGTACTTGGCGCGGTAAAGACGTCAGTATTTTGGATTCTTATGAAGGTGTCGGCGCCGTCATGGCCAATGAAATGACGTTGGAGGAGCTGGATGAATTAGAGCGTGTTTGTATGCCAACCATCGGCGCGTGCCCCGGGCAATTTACCGCCAATACCATGGGCATGGTCTCAGAAGTTCTTGGCCTGGCACCGCTTGGCTCTTCGATGATCCCAGGGATTTATGAAGAACGCTTTGACGTTGCGAAAAAGGCCGGCGAGATTGTTATGCGCGGTGTGCTTGGTGATGGACCGCTGCCGCGTGATTTGATCACCCGAAAATCTTTAGAAAATGCGAGTGCCGTTGTTGCGGCGACAGGTGGCTCCACCAATGCTGGGCTTCATATCCCGGCAATTGCACATGAAGCCGGCATTAGGTTTACCCTTGATGATGTTGCCGAAGTATTTGACCGCACGCCGCTAATTGCCAATTTAAAACCGGGCGGCTTGTATCATGCTAAAGACGTCTATGAAGTTGGTGGTGTGCCGGTGTTGCTAAAGGAAATGCTCAAGGGTGGCTATCTACATGGCGATTGTCTGACAGTTGATGGGTCAATACTGGCCGATGCGTTGACGGATGCACCTGATCCCGATGGCCAGGTATTTTTGACCCGGGAGGAAGCGTTTTCTGAAACAGGCGGTGTGGTGGTGCTCAAAGGTAATCTCTGTCCCGATGGCGCCTTATTAAAAGTTGCTGGGCTGAAATCCCTTATCCACGAAGGTCCTGCATTGGTGTTCGAATGTGAAGAGGACTGCATGGCAGTCATTCAAGATCGGTCTTACCAAGAAGGCTCGGTAATTGTTGTTCGTAATGAAGGCCCCAAAGGCGGTCCGGGTATGCGCGAGATGCTTGGTATAACAGCGATTATCTATGGCCAGGGCATGGGCGAAAAAGTGGCGCTTCTAACCGATGGCCGGTTTTCCGGCGCGACTCGCGGTATGTGCATTGGATATGCGTCACCCGAAGCCGCCTCAGGAGGACCGATTGGCATTATTCAAACCGGTGACATTATCCGAATTGATGGCGGTGCCAGGACCATTGACGTCAAATTATCTGATGAAGAGATGGAGGCGCGGCGTAAAAATTGGGCACCACCTGATCCGTCAAAATTAGCCGGTGCGCTACAGAAATATGCGGCAAGCGTAGGCCCTGCAAATTTAGGCGCCGTCACCCATGCAGGCAATGTGCAATGGGAAGTCGAAGAACCGATAGATTCTGGAGACATATCGTGACGGAAAAATTGGGTTATATCGGGCTTGGTATCATGGGCGGACCGATGGTGGATCGACTGCTGGATGCCGATGAAGATGTGACCGTGTGGAACCGATCGCGCGAAAAAATCTTACCTGCGTTGGAAAAAGGTGCCAAAGAGGCTGGCAGTATTGTTGAGTTGGTTTCCAGCGTTGATATCGTCCTGATGTGTCTTACTGATTCTACAGCCGTTGAATTTGTTGTCTTTGGAGCCGACGGCGTGGCGAGTGTTGGCCCAGAAAATAATACGAAAGATAAACTACTTGTCGATTTTTCCAGCATGCGGCCGAATATGACACGTGATTTTGCGGCCAGGCTGAAAGCTGAAACTGGTATGGGTTGGGTTGATGCACCGGTCTCGGGCGGTGCCAAAGGGGCTGCGGCTGGAACGCTGGCAATTATGGCAGGTGGTGAAGAGCGCGACATTGAACGCGTGCGCCCCATCGTGGAAGCTTTCTCTCAGCGATTTACCCGCATGGGCGATAGTGGGGCCGGGCAGATTACCAAGCTCTGCAACCAAATTATTGTGGCCAGTAACGTCGTGACTATGGCGGAGGCGATAAGTTTTGCCGAAAAATCCGGCGTTGTTGATGCAACAAAACTTGCCGATGCGCTCAAGGGCGGTTGGGCAGATTCGCAGCCCTTTCAGATCATGGCACCGCGGTTTGCCGCAAGGAACACGGATCCGAAAATCGGTGCTGCCAATACCATGCTTAAAGATTTGGATACGGCCCGGGATTTTGCAGTTGAAACCGGCGCACCTTTGCCGATGACAGCGCTTGCCTCCGAAGCTTTTCGTAAATTATCATCTATGGGATTAGGGGAGGAAGACATTGGAGAAATAATGACGTTGTTTGATCCCGTTGAACAAGAGAGGACAGATACATGAGTGAGAAGCTGGAAAATATCGGCGCCTGCGTTTTCGATGCTTATGGCACCTTATTTGATGTCGCTTCGGCTGCAGCTCGGTGCAAAGATGATCTCGGTGATAATTGGGAGCCGTTGTCGGTAATTTGGCGTACAAAGCAGCTTGAATATAGCTGGTTGCGCAGTCTCATGCAGGACTATCGGGATTTTTGGCAAATCACCAGTGATGCTCTGGATTTTGCAATGGATTCGCTCGGCATAGATGACAATGCGCTGCGCGGTAAATTGATGAACCTTTACAGCACTTTGGATGCCTATCCTGAAGTTCTCGCTATGTTGCAGACCCTCAAATCAGGTGGCATGAAATTGGCGATCTTGTCCAATGGCAGCCCCTCCATGTTAGATTCTGCTGTTCAAAGTGCTGGTCTCGGCGAGTTATTCGATGCGGTCATTTCGATAGATTCTCTCCAAATTTATAAACCCCACCCTTCGGTTTATCAGTTGGCCGTCGATGAATTCGCGCTACCGGCTGATCAAATATGCTTTATGTCGTCGAATGCCTGGGATGTTGCCGGGGCCGCTAATTTTGGCTTTAAGGTGAACTGGGTAAATCGGTTTGGCCAAGCTAAAGAAAGGCTGGCCGGAGAGCCTGCAAATGAAATCAAGGCGTTGGATGAATTACCGGCATTGCTGGGATTATAAACCGGCTATTAATTGTTGATTGGAGTCACTTTTGGTTAAGACTCAGTCGTCTATAATCCTTTTTTCGACTACACTATCCATAGAATAAAAAAGGAGAATCCTTGATGGCCGAGGGTGTGGATGTCTTATTCATCAATCCTGGTGATAGAAAGCAAATCTATCAGGACCTGGGCACAGACTATGCGGCGATTTATGATACGCCGGCGCTGGGGGCGAGTGCGGCTGAGGCGGCGCGGGTTACGACCGAAGAGTATGCGGTGGTAAATGGCGACCGCAATGCATTACATGATCTTTATGGCATCAATGTTTCACACATTGTGGATGCAGCGCTTGAACTTGCTGGAAAGCAATAGATGCCGAATTCAAACCGTGAGGTAAAAATTAAAGTCTCTTCGAAAAGTTTTTCAAAGCATCCGGTCCTTAGAGAAGAATTGCTCAAAGAATTTCCAAACGCAGAGTTCAACGAAGATAACGTTGAATTTAGCGCTGATACATTTGCTGAGTATGTGGGTGATGCAGAGGGCGTTGTGGTCGGGCTGGAGCCGGTCATTGATCCTGTATTGTCCAAATGCCCCAATTTGCAAATTGCCGCTAAGTTTGGCGTTGGCCTCGACAATGTCGATCAGGCAGCCGCGGATAATCACAATGTTAAAATCGGCTGGACCGGCGGTGTCAACCGTCGCTGTGTGGCTGAGATGACCTTGTGTTTTATGCTTGGGCTTTCTCGTCACGTGCTTTTCTCTGCGCGTAATCTAGTTGCTCACAATGACTGGATCAAAAATGGCGGTTTTGATCTCTCGGGCAGAACCGTTGGCATAATCGGGGTGGGCTTCATCGGCAAGGACCTGGTCGACCTATTAAAGCCATTTGGCTGTAAGGTATTGGTCAACGATATCATCGATCAATCGGATTATTATCAGGTGAATGATTTGGTGGAATGCAGCAAAGAAGAGATTTATGCTGACGCTGATATTGTCACTGTGCACACGCCTTTGGATGATACAACGCGCGGGCTCTTCAATATGGATGTCTTTAAGCAGATGAAAGACAGTGCCTATTTTATCAATTGCGCACGCGGTGGTTTGGTTAATCAATCTGATTTAAAACTGGCGTTGATCAATTGTGATATTGCCGGAGCGGCGATAGATGTGTTTGAATCTGAGCCGAGCGATGATCGGGAGCTTATAGAACTCCCCAATTTGGTCTCAACGCCGCATACAGGCGGATCATCCAATGAGGCTATCCTCGCGATGGGGCGGAGCGCGATACATCATTTGGTTACTCATTTTGGGGGGCAATAGCATGAAAGTCCTAGTTTTTGGAATGTGGATAAAAAATTTAAAAGGTATTTCAATTTCATCAATCATAAAATAAATACTACCCAAATCTATCTCCTCAATCATAACTTTGATTTAGATCAAGGAGAGCCTTGAAAAACCCCCTATAAATGTCTTTGTTAATAACCATAAATTATGTTTGATAATGATTTGCATTTGCAAAACTTATTGTTTATATAGTTGTTAATA
>Ga0066376_10001276_pt1 | contig 24540 bp, 22 predicted proteins | sample Knorr_S15_td_Bot_FD_77009 | JGI IMG/M metagenome (GOLD analysis project Ga0066376, IMG submission 77009) | Marine microbial communities from Southern Atlantic Ocean transect - Knorr_S15_td_Bottom_ad_5009_LV_A | ecosystem: Environmental > Aquatic > Marine > Oceanic | place: Southern Atlantic...
ACGCGTCAAACGAATTTAACCTTGGTAAATACTGGAGGCGATTTGCATTTTGAAGGAGAAATAACAGGGTACCGAATTGCACCAATGAGTGCAACAGCACAACAAACTGCAGCACAAAACCGATTGACAATTACCATAAATGTTCGCTATTTTAATACGTTTATAGAAAAAGATAATTTTGAGAAATCGTTTTCTTTTTACTATGATTACCCTGCAAATACACAACTTATTGGAAGCCCGTTAGAAGCAGCTTTTAATGAAATTATCGAACGCATTACACAAGATATTTTTAATGCGTCCGTAGCAAAGTGGTAGCTACAGAAGTATAGACCACCTTGTTAATAGAGAAAAAAGAGACAAAATTTATATTGAACACAACTAATTTCATAGCGTTATTAAAACATCCTGAGAAGATACAACAGGAAGAGACTGTAAGTCTAAAATCCATCATTGATACCTATCCGTATTTTCAAGCAGCAAGAGCTATCTATTTAAAAGGCTTAAAAAACGATGAAAGTTTTAAGTACAATGCTGAATTAAAAATAACCGCTGCTTATACTTCAGACAGAACCATTCTTTTTGACTTTATCACTTCAACTATTTTTACAGAAAATGAATTAGAAACCGTTGAAGCAACAAAAGTACATCAGCAAATTTCTGAGAAAATCAGTTCAGAAAATCCCGTAGTTGTCAACAATGAATTATTGATTGGAGAGCCCATCCATTTCACCCAAAATGAAACACATTCTTTTAATGAATGGCTGCAATTATCAACCCTTAAAAAGATTAAAAGAACAGCAGGCACCACTTCTGAAAAACCAGACAATGCAACGCTTATTGATAATTTTATCAAACAAAATCCAAAAATAAGTCGTGTTGATAAACATACTGAACATCTGGTCAAAATCTCTGAAAGCAATTCAGCATCATCTATAATGACTGAAACCTTGGCTAAAGTTTATTTAGAGCAAAAAAAATACGGAAATTGCATCAAGGCTTATGAGATTTTAAGTTTGAAATATCCAGAAAAAAGTGGTTTCTTTGCAGACCAAATAAAAAGAGTTCAAATTTTACAAAAAAATAGATCATGAGTTATACATTATTTTTAGTATTAATATTAATTGTAGCCGCTGCGCTTATATTAATTGTGATGGTACAAAACCCTAAAGGAGGCGGGTTATCTTCTTCATTTGGAGGTGGCGGAGCACAATCTATAGGTGGAGTTCAAAATACAAACAACTTTTTAGACAAAGCAACTTGGACCTTGGCAATCTCTTTATTTGTGCTAATTTTATTAGCAAATTTTGCAATTCCGAGAACTAGCAGTGACAACAATCCACAGTTAGAGAACACCTTAAACAATGTACAAACTACACCTGTTCAACAAAACAATATACCCGCTACAACAAAGGATAGCGTAAACTAAAAAACCTAGCAATATTGAAAATAAAAAAAATGCCAACGTAAATGACACGTTGGCATTTTTTATACCTTTGTTTTTAGAACTAAAAAGGCAGATTAGAAAAAATGTCAGTTTTTTTTAAATGGCACAATTTCTGACTATAAACAAGTACAACCATTAATTGAATCAAAAAAAAAAAAATGAAATTAAACATTAAACCACTTGCCGATAGAGTTCTAGTAGAGCCAGCAGCAGCTGAAACTACAACAGCTTCAGGATTAATTATCCCAGACAACGCAAAAGAAAAACCTCAAAAAGGAACTGTTATTGCTACTGGAAAAGGCACAAAAGACGAACCAATAACTGTAAAAGTTGGAGATACTGTTCTGTATGGAAAATATGCAGGAACAGAATTAAAATTAGAAGGAAACGACTATTTAATGATGCGCGAAAGCGACATTTTAGCAATTATATAACAATTGCTTTTTGCTAGTAGATTTTCACTAGTAGATTTCATAAATTAAAAACCCAGCCAATAGCTACAAGCTACAGGCTAAAACATAACAAAAATGGCAAAAGACATAAAATTTGATGTAGATGCACGTGACGGTTTAAAACGTGGTGTAGATGCATTGGCAAATGCAGTAAAAGTAACCTTAGGTCCTAAAGGACGTAATGTAATTATCAGTAAATCATTTGGAGCCCCAACTATAACTAAAGATGGTGTTACGGTAGCAAAAGAAATTGAGCTAGAAAATGAATTAGAAAACATGGGAGCTCAAATGGTAAAAGAAGTAGCTTCTAAAACAAATGATTTAGCCGGAGACGGAACAACAACAGCAACTGTGTTAGCGCAAGCAATTGTAAAAGAAGGCTTAAGGAATGTTGCTGCAGGCGCAAATCCAATGGATTTAAAACGCGGAATTGACAAAGCGGTTGCCGCAGTGGTTATTGACTTAGACAAACAAGCTCAAAAAATTGGAAATTCATCAGACAAAATAAAACAAGTTGCAGCTATTTCTGCAAATAACGACAGCGTTATTGGAGAGTTAATCGCAACCGCTTTTGGCAAAGTTGGTAAAGAAGGTGTAATCACTGTTGAAGAAGCAAAAGGAACTGAGACCTATGTTGATGTTGTTGAAGGAATGCAATTTGACAGAGGTTATTTATCTCCGTATTTCGTTACAGATGCAGATAAAATGATTGCTGATCTAGAAAATCCATACGTTTTATTATTTGATAAAAAGATTTCTAATTTACAAGAAATTCTTCCAATTTTAGAGCCTGTATCTCAATCTGGTCGCCCTTTATTAATTATTGCTGAAGATGTTGATGGACAAGCATTAGCTACCTTAGTAGTTAACAAATTAAGAGGTGGTTTAAAAATTGCTGCTGTAAAAGCTCCTGGATTTGGAGACAGAAGAAAAGCAATGTTAGAAGATATTGCCATCTTAACTGGCGGAACTGTAATTTCTGAAGAAAGAGGATTTTCTCTTGAAAATGCCACTTTAGACTTATTAGGAACTGCAGAAACCATTACAATTGACAAAGACAATACAACCATTGTAAATGGCTCTGGAGACACAAAAACAATCAAGGCAAGAGTCAACCAAATTAAAGCTCAGATAGAAACAACAACTTCAGATTACGATAAAGAAAAACTACAAGAACGCTTGGCTAAATTAGCTGGTGGTGTTGCTGTTTTATATGTTGGCGCTGCTTCTGAAGTAGAAATGAAAGAAAAGAAAGACAGAGTAGATGATGCATTAAATTCAACTCGCGCTGCTGTTGAAGAAGGAATTGTTGCAGGTGGTGGTGTTGCTTTAGTAAGAGCAATCGACGTGTTGAAAAAAATTACAACAGATAATTTAGATGAAGTTACTGGTGTACAAATCATTGCTCGCGCAATAGAAGCTCCTCTAAGAACAATTGTTGAAAATGCAGGAGAAGAAGGCTCTGTAGTCATCAACAAAGTATTAGAAGGTAAAAAACATTTCGGTTACGATGCAAAATCAGACACCTATGTAGACATGCTTAAAGCAGGTATTATCGATCCTAAAAAAGTAACTCGTGTAGCCTTAGAAAATGCAGCTTCAGTTGCTGGAATGATTTTGACTACAGAATGTGCATTGATAGACATTAAAGAAGATGCTCCTGCAGGAATGCCTCCAATGGGTGGTGGAATGCCAGGAATGATGTAGTGGCAAAACCAATACAGATATAACATTCTCTTTATGAATGCATACAAACTAAAAAATCATGAGAACTTTCTCGTGGTTTTTTAGTTTTTTTAGTTTCTCTGTAGATTTGCACAAGAGACAACCAAAATACAAATCAAAACACAACACAATGCACGTAGAACATGTAAAAACTCAAATCACCACCTTGATCGACAGTGATTTTTTGGTTGAAAAAAAATTGCAAGCTATTTGCGACTATCTTAAGTCAGAGATCGCACATTATGATTGGGTTGGGTTTTATTTTAAAAATGGCGACAAAAATGAACTAAAGCTGGCCCAATATGCTGGTGAACCCACTGATCATATCATCATCCCATTTGGAAAAGGCATTTGTGGACAAGTTGCTGTTAGCAATCAAAATTTTGTAGTTCAAGATGTCTCCGAACAAGAAAATTATATTTCTTGCGGATGGAAAGTCAAATCAGAAATTGTAATTCCGATTTTTGTAAACGGAAAAAACGTAGGACAAATAGATATTGATTCCCATACTGTTAATCCGTTCACAGAAAAAGACGAAGAAATTTTAGAATTTATTTGCGCTAAAGTTTCACAAATTTTAACTTAAAATTAGTCGCTTCTTTTTTTCCTGTTTTTAATTTTTTCCTATTGCATGAACTCTTGATTTTTAGTAGTTTTGTGTGCTTAACAACACAACAACATGAGCAACACAAAAACAATCAAATCTGCCTTAATTTCTGTCTTTCATAAAGAGGGTTTAAAACCATTAGTAGAAAAACTTAACGAATTAGATGTAACCATCTATTCTACTGGAGGCACAGAAAAATTCATCAAAGACTTAGGAATTAATGTAGTTCCTGTAGAAAATGTTACTTCATATCCTTCTATTTTAGGCGGACGCGTAAAAACATTACACCCAAAAGTTTTTGGAGGTATTTTAAATCGCCAAGATCATGAGGGTGACATTTCAGAAATGGAAGCCTATCAAATTCCGCAATTAGATTTGGTTATTGTTGATTTATATCCTTTTGAAAAAACCGTTGCTTCTGGGGCACCTGAACAAGACATTGTCGAAAAAATTGATATTGGAGGAATTTCTTTAATTAGAGCTGCAGCAAAAAACTTTAAAGACACCGTTATTATTTCTTCGATGGAACAATACGATTCTTTTTTAGATTTAATCTCTAATAACAAGGGCACAACAACTCTTTCAGACAGAAAGAAATTAGCGGCTAACGCATTCAATGTTTCTTCACATTACGACACGGCAATTTTCAACTACTTCAACAAAGAACAGAAAGAACTTACATTAAAAATCAGCGAAAACAATGGGTCTGTTTTACGATATGGAGAAAACCCACATCAAAAAGGGTATTTCTTTGGAGACCTAGAAGCCATGTTTGATAAATTACACGGAAAAGAATTGAGCTACAACAATTTACTAGATGTTGATGCTGCTGTTAACTTGATGAATGAATTTTATGGAGAAGCCCCAACTTTTGCCGTTTTAAAACACAACAATGCCTGCGGATTTTCACAAAGAAACACCATCAAACAAGCCTATTTAGACGCATTGGCTGGAGATCCAACTTCTGCATTTGGCGGTGTTTTAATTGCCAATACAGAAATTGACAAAGAAACTGCCGAAGAAATTCATACATTATTTTGTGAAGTTGTCATTGCTCCTTCTTTTACAGCAGAAGCATTAGAAGTTCTAAAAGGAAAGAAAAACAGAATATTACTGATTCAAAAAAAGGTTGAAATGCCAAACACAAGTGTAAGAACTTGTTTAAATGGTACTTTAGTACAAGAAAAAGACACTAAAACAGACAGCTTAGAAAACCTGACCTATGCAACCAACAATAAACCTTCTGCAAACGAATTAGAAGATTTGTTATTTGCTTCAAAAATTTGCAAGCATACCAAATCAAATACCATTGTTTTTACAAAAAACAAACAATTACTTGCTAGCGGAACAGGACAAACAAGTAGAGTTGACGCCTTAAAACAAGCGATTGAAAAAGCAACAAATTTTGGTTTTGACTTAAAAGGAGCTGTAATGGCAAGTGATGCCTTTTTCCCGTTTCCAGACTGTGTAGAGATTGCAGACAATGCCGGAATTAAAAGTATCATTCAGCCAGGTGGTTCCATAAAAGATCGACTAAGTATTGATTATTGCAATGAAAATAATCTCTCTATGGTTTTAACAGGAATTCGTCATTTTAAACATTAAAAAAGAACTTCTAAATTAACTGTATTTTGAATACATAAATTTAGTAGCTTTGTAAAAATCATCAAAAAAAAATAAACAAGAATATTTTATGGGTTTTTTCGATTTTATGACGGAGGATATTGCTATTGATTTAGGAACCGCGAATACGCTTATTATACACAATGGAAAAGTTGTAATTGATAGCCCATCAATCGTTGCCCAAGATAGAACTACTGGAAAAATTATAGCGATTGGTAAAGAAGCTAGTTTGATGCAAGGAAAAACGCATGAAAACATCAAAACCATTCGTCCATTAAAAGATGGTGTCATTGCAGATTTTTATGCATCAGAGGAAATGATTAAAGAATTTATAAAGCAAATTCCATCTATCAAAAGAAGATTATTCCCTCCTTCATTGCGTATGGTTATTTGTATTCCGTCTGGAATTACACAAGTTGAGAGACGTGCCGTACGGGATTCTGCAAGACATATGAATGCCAAAGAAATTTATTTAATTTTTGAACCAATGGCGGCAGCAATAGGTGTTGGAATTGATATTATGGAACCGAAAGGAAACATGATTATCGACATTGGAGGAGGAACTACAGAAATTGCAGTAATTGCATTGGCTGGAATTGTCTGTGACCAATCTGTAAAAGTTGCTGGAGATGTGTTTACGAACGATATCGTGTACTACATGCGAACTCAACACAACTTAAATATTGGAGAAACTACTGCAGAAAGAGTTAAAGTTGGTGTTGGTGCTGCCACAGAAGATTTAGATACTCCACCAGAAGACATGTTGGTTCAAGGAAGAGATTTATTGAGTGGAAAACCAAAACAAGTACAAGTATCTTATAGAGAAATTGCAAAAGCATTGGACAAATCTATCCTAAGAATTGAAGATGCTGTTATGGAAACCCTCTCTAAAACCCCACCAGAATTGGCTGCAGATATTTACAATACTGGAATTTATTTAGCCGGTGGTGGTTCTATGTTACGAGGTCTAGACAAGCGTTTGTCTCGTAAAACAGACTTGCCTGTTTATGTTGCAGAAGACCCTTTAAGAGCGGTTGTAAAAGGCACTGGTATTGCCTTAAAAGAACTCGAAAAATACAAAAGTGTATTGATGAAATAATATTCTTTTTTAAGCTCTTTTTATGCAACAGTTAATTTATTTCATCCAAAAATATAAATATTTTTTATTTTTTCTGTTACTATCGTTCGTTTCGCTCTTTTTCACAATAAACAACACCAATTTTCACAAAAGTAAATTCATTAGCTCTGCCAATAAAATAACTGGTGGCCTGTATGAGAAATCTTCTCAATTCTCCAATTACCTTAAGCTTAAAACTCAAAATGAGGAATTAATTCTTGAAAACACACGTCTTAAAAATCAACTAAAATTTTTAAATTCTAAAATTGATACTGTCCTTGATTTCACCGTTATAGACAGCTTACATTTTCATCAGAAATATGTGTACTCTAATGCCAGAATCATAAAGAATAGCTACCACAAAAAAAACAATTACATCACTATTAATAGAGGGAGCAAGCAAGGGCTACACAAAGAAATGGCGGTGATAAACAACAAAGGTATTATTGGTATTATTGATGATGTAAGTGGTGATTATTCCAGAATTCAATCTATTTTAAATAGCAATAGTAAAATCAATGCCCGATTAAAAAACAGTTTTCATTTCGGAACCTTACTATGGAATGGAAAAGACTACAATATTGTGCAACTTGAAGACATTCCAAGGCAGGCAACAGTTCAAATAGGCGACACCATTGTAACCGGAGGGAAGTCTACCATTTTTCCTGAAGGGATCTTAATTGGCACCGTAAAAAATAGCGACACTAAAAACTCTTTGCGTTCTATAGACATTCAATTATTTAACGACATGAGTAACATTGGCCATGTGTATATTGTTAAAAGTCTAGACAAAACAGAAATTAACACGTTAGAAAATTCGGAAAATGAATAAAAGAACATACATCGCTTTCTTGTTTTTCTCGTTGCTTTTTTTACAAGTTTTTGTCTTAAACAATATCCTATTCTTAGGGCATATCAATCCATACTTGTATGTTGCGTTTGTGATTTTGTACCCGTTAAAAGAGGAGCGTTTTCCTTTTTTATTCCTTTCATTTCTTTTAGGGTTGTCTATTGACCTCTTTTCTGATTCTGGAGGAATCAACGCTTTTTCGCTGCTCTTTGTTGCCTATATCAGATTATTTTTTGTTCGAGTTTTCTTAAAAAAAACAGCACAAGACTATCTTTTGTTTAACCTGCATCAAGAGCCTTTTGGTAATGTTTTTAATTATGTAATGACTTTAATAGTCATTCATCATTTTATCTTATTTTCTTTAGCTAACTTTAGCACGCAAAACTTTTCAGATGTTCTTGTGAATACATTATATGCAAGTGTTTTTACTGCAGTCTTGTTTTTCCTAGGAACATACATTATCAGAAAGAAAAAATAAATGAAACGCAGTTTTTTACTATATTTTATAATAACTATTACAGGTTTATTATTGATTGCACGACTTTTTCAGTTGCAAGTCATAAGAGGCGCTGACCACAACCCTGTACAAAATGCTGCTGTAAAGGTTGAATATACCTATCCAGAACGTGGTTATATTTACGACCGGAATGGTATTTTATTAGTTGCCAATCAACTTTCTTATGATGTAATGATTGTGCCAAAAGAAGTAACAGTCCTAGATACGTTAGAATTTTGTTCTTTGTTAAAGATTGATAAAAAGGCTTTTAAAAAACGTTTTCAAAGAGCCAAAAACTATGCATCGTGGCTGCCTTCTGTTTTTCTAAAACAATTGGCCAAAGATGATTTTGCCTTTTTACAAGAAAAGCTACATAAATTCAAAGGTTTTTACATTCAAAAAAGAAGCATTCGAAATTACCCTATTGCATCCGCAGCAAATGTGTTGGGATATATTAGTGAAGTAAATGAATTACAAACCAGAAATAACAACAAATATCAACAAGGGGAATTAATTGGAAAGCGTGGTATAGAGAAACAATACGACTCTGTTTTACGCGGAATTAAAGGAAAAAAATACTTACACCGCGATCGGTTAAACAAAATTATCGGTAGCTATAAAGATGGAATCTATGATACCCTTGCTATAAATGGGCAAGACATTACGTTAACTATTGACAGTAAACTACAGCAATATGGTGAGTTGTTAATGCAAGGGAAACGAGGGGCAATCATAGCCATTGAGCCTAAAAGTGGAGAAATTTTAGCATTGATTTCTGCCCCAACTTACAATCCTAATAGGATGGTCGGGAGACAACGAGCAGGGAATTCTGTGCAATTATTTGGTGATGTACATAACAAACCCATGTTTGACAGAGGATTGCAAGCTACCTATTCGCCAGGATCACCATTTAAAATAATCAATGCTTTAATTGGATTACAAGAAGGCGTTATTGATGAGAAAATCCATTTCTCATGTTACAAAGGATTTAAGTACGGTGGTAGAAAAAACGAATTTATGGGCTGTCATTGTGGTACTTTTGGGACAGCTGTACGGTTACAGACAGCTATTGTTAAATCTTGTAATACCTATTTTTCCAATACCTATATAAAAATCATAAACAACTACTCGAACCCAACCAAAGGAATGGATGCTTGGAACACTCATGTTAAAAGTTTTGGATTGGGTAATTTTCTTGGCTACGATCTTCCTTCAGGACGAAAAGGCTTAATTCCGAACGGAAAATATTATGACGATCGCAACAGATATCGATGGGGACCTACTACCAATATTTCAAATGCTATTGGACAAGGAGAAATACTTACAACTCCCATTCAACTGGCAAATGTAACCGCTGCTATTGCCAATAAAGGGTTTTTCTATACGCCTCATATTCTTAAAAAAACAAATGGAAAGCTGGTTAACAACCCGAATTTTACAATTCCGAAACAAACAACCATAGATTCTAAACACTTTACACCTATTATCGAAGCCATGCATCGTGTTTTTAAAAAGGGAGGAACTGGGCAATGGAGTCAAGTAAAAGGGATTGAAATTGCAGGAAAAACAGGAACCGTAGAAAATTTTACCAAAATTAACGGCGTTAGAATTCAGCAAAAAGACCATTCTATATTGATTGCCTTTGCACCGAAAGATAATCCGAAAATTGCCATTGCTGTTTTTGTAGAAAACGGCGGCTATGGATCTTCCATTGCTGCACCTATTGCAAGTTTATTAATTGAAAAATACCTAAACAAAAAAGTACTACGGAAATCAGAAGAGAAAAGAATGATTAATTTGAGTCTGAAATCTATTTATGACCAACAGATTCAACAACCTCTAGAAACAGCACATTGAGAACAGAAAGAAACAACATATTTCAAAACATAGATTGGCTTCTAATACTACTTTATATACTATTAGTTGGTTTTGGCTGGATGAATATTTACACGACTACTCTTACTGAAGAGTCAACGGGGTTTTTTGATCTTTCTACAAGATCTGGCAAACAATTGTTGTGGATTTCATTGAGCATACCTCTTATTATACTTATCCTTTTTTTCAATTCAAAATTTTATGAAAGATTTTCAAGCATCCTGTATCTTATTTCATTGGCATCATTAATTGGGGTCTTTGTACTTGGAAAAAATATTAATGGCGCTATGTCTTGGTATAGCTTTGGCGGCATGAGCTTACAGCCCTCAGAATTTGCAAAAGCTTTTACAGCACTTGCCGTTGCAAAATTCTTAAGTGACCGGCAATACAACTTAAACTTGATCAAAAATCAAATCAAGGTATTTATCATTATATTTCTTCCTGCTCTTTTAATTACGTTACAGCCAGACCCAGGTTCTGCACTAATTTATCTAGCTTTTTTCTTTGTACTAAACAGTGAAGGACTTGCATTAAATTACATCATCTTAGGCGTAATCACTATTGTGTTGTTTATTTTAACCTTACTATTTGCTCCTTCTACAATCACATTAATTTCGTTTGTAATCATTACACTTTTTGTGTACTTTTTTGCTAAAAAAAATTCTACCTATTTACGATTCCATTGGTACAAACCGTTGAGTATTTATCTAGTTGTTGGTTTGTTTATTTTCAGCACTAGTTATATATACAACAATGTATTTTATCAACATCATAGAGATCGTTTTGATATTTTATTAGGAAAATCTACTGACACCAAAAAAATTGGCTACAACACCAATCAATCCATTCAAGCAATTAGCTCAGGCGGGTTTTCTGGAAAGGGTTTTTTACAAGGAGACAGAACCCAAGGGAAATTTGTCCCAGAACAAGATACCGACTATATCTTCAGCGCCGTTGGTGAAGAATGGGGATTTCTAGGAAGCGCAACCGTTATTGTTATTTTTATGCTACTGCTCTATCGAATTATTTATTTGGCAGAAAAACACACCAATAAATTTGGACGAATTTATGGCTATGGCGTAGCGTCCATACTCTTTTTTCATATCGTGATTAATATAGGTATGGTGATGCAGTTGCTACCAACCGTTGGGATTCCCTTGCCCTTTTTTAGCTATGGAGGCTCTTCACTTTGGGGCTTTACGCTCTTGCTATTTATCTTTATCAGACTAGATGCACATAAAAGTTATGATTGGTAAAACCTTGTACAACAAAAAAGCGTTCTGAAAAATCAGAACGCTTTTTTTATTGTGTATACCTTAAAAATTAAAGAGCCGCTACGTGCTTTGTTAATTTAGATTTTAAGTTTGCTGCTTTATTTTGATGAATGATATTGTTTTTAGCTAATTTATCTAACATTGCAATAACATTAGGCAATAAAGCTTGTGCTTCTTTTTTATCTTCAGACGCACGTAAAACTCTCACAGCATTTCTTGTTGTTTTATGCTGATACTTATTTCTTAACCGCTTCGCTTCGTTACTTCTAATTCTCTTTAATGCTGACTTGTGATTTGCCATAATTGTTGTTTTTAGTTTTTAATTAAAACTTGTAGTCCGTACGGGAATCGAACCCGTGTTACCAGGATGAAAACCTGGCGTCCTAACCCCTAGACGAACGGACCATTACAATCTTATTGCTGATTGCGGGTGCAAATATACAACGTTTTTAAAACTCTGCAATATTTTTTTTATATTTTTTCTGCAATTAATACGCCTTTGCAAATAGCACTTTTCTAGTAGACGGTTTCCCAGAAAAGACGCAGGCTCCAGCCTCTAACTTCTGATCATTTGGAATGCATCTAATGGTGGCTTTTGTGATTTCTTTGATCTTGTATTCCGTTTCTTCTGTTCCATCCCAATGTGCAGAGACAAAACCTCCTTTGTTTGCAATGACATCTTTAAATTCATCAAAGGTTGCTACTTCAGTTGTATTTGTATCTCTAAATGACAACGCTCTGGTGAACAAATTTTCTTGAATATCATCCAATAAATTCGCAACATATTCCACAACATCGTCTTGTGAGATGGTCTGTTTTTCTAACGTGTCTCTACGAGCAATCTCTACCGTATTGCTTTCTAAATCACGGGTTCCTATCGCCATTCTAACCGGAACTCCTTTTAATTCGTACTCCGCAAATTTTGCTCCAGGTCTATACGTGTCTCTATTATCAAACTTTACTGAAATCCCTTTCTTTTTAAATGCCTTAACAAATACTGCTACCTTTTCAGAAATCGCATTCAATTGCTCTTCATTCTTATAAATAGGCACAATCACCACTTCAATAGGCGCTAATTTAGGAGGCAACACCAACCCTAAATCATCTGAATGTGTCATGATCAATCCACCAATTAAACGTGTTGAAACTCCCCAAGAAGTTGCCCAAACATATTCTTTCTTCCCTTCTTTAGAGGTGTATTTTACATCAAAAGCCTTTGCGAAATTCTGACCTAAAAAATGCGATGTTCCTGCTTGTAATGCTTTTCCGTCTTGCATCAACGCTTCAATTGTATAGGTTTCTTCTGCTCCCGCAAAACGCTCGCTTTCAGATTTCGCTCCTTTAACAACTGGCATTGCCATGAAATTTTCTGCAAACTCTGCATATACTTCTTGCATCTGCTTAGATTCTGCTATTGCTTCTTTTTTACTTGCATGTGCTGTATGACCTTCTTGCCATAAAAATTCTGATGTACGCAAAAATAATCGGGTACGCATTTCCCAACGAACTACATTTGCCCATTGATTGATCAACAAAGGTAAATCTCTATACGATTGAATCCATCCTTTGTAGGTATTCCAAATAATAGCTTCAGAAGTGGGTCTTACAATTAGCTCCTCTTCTAATTTAGCATCCGGATCAACAATCAGCTTTCCTTTATTATCAGGATCGTTCTTTAAACGATAATGCGTAACAATGGCGCATTCTTTTGCAAATCCTTCGGCGTTTTTCTCTTCTGCCTCAAACAAACTTTTAGGAACAAATAATGGAAAATAAGCATTCTCATGCCCTGTTTCTTTAAACATCCTGTCTAATTCTGCTTGCATTTTTTCCCAAATAGCATATCCATAGGGCTTAATAACCATACATCCTCTAACGGCTGAATTTTCAGCTAAATCAGCTTTTACAACTAATTCGTTATACCATTTAGAATAATCATCGGCTCTCTTTGTTAACTTCTTGCTCATAATCAAAAGTTTGGCATAAATCTTGTTATCTTTATACTGGAAAATAATTCCAGCACAAAACTAATGCAAAAAGACCATTGACCCAATCAAAGTTTATTTTTTTTACAAATCAGTATTAATTCGTCAATAATTCAACTCATATGAAACCTCTCTTCATCCCAAAAAAAGCAGTTCTCTTATCACTTATGACACTGATATTCATTTCTTGTGGAACCTATCAAAGTGTCTATAACAATGGTGATGGAATTTATGATGATGATGATCGTACCGTTGTAATCGTGAAAACTGAAAAGAAACACAAAGAAATAAACGAAAATTACTTTACAAGAGAACTTGATCGTGTCGATAAAATTAATGATGGCGATGTATTTACCGATGTTGACGAGTATACTACATTTAGTGATTATGAACTTATTGAAAATGAAACAGACACCATAAACACGATCAACCCGAACGCAAGAATTACTTATACAGATAACGAACCTTGGGGATATTCAGACAATGATGTTGTTATTACAATAGATTTAGGATACAACAATTGGGATTACTGGGATCAGTATTATGGTTACGGAAGTTATTGGGGATATCATTGGAGATTTAGACATGGTTTTTATGGGGACTATGTATACGCTCCTTATTATTACGGATACCACCATTTTTATTACTATCCTCCTTATTATTATCACCATTCAAACAATAGGTATTACAATTATAACAATAACAGAAACTATACCTATGGCAAACGGAACTATACAAATAGCACTTCTAGAAGATATACTTCTGTAAGTAGCAGAAGAAAAACAAGCACCAACAGGCGCTCTACAAATACGAGTCGAAAAATATACAATACAGACCGAAAGTACACTACTAGAAGAGTTTCTCCTACAACAACAAGAAGAAGCAGCTCTACAAAAAGAAATTCAAACACAACGAGAAGCTCAAATTCTTCAAGAAGAAGTTCTTCTAATACGAATTCATACAGATCTAGTTCTTCAAGCAGAAGATCTAGTAGTTCAACAAGAAGTTCGAGTTCTTCATCAAGAAGCAGTGGAGGTACTAGCTCTAGAAGAAGAAATTAAGAGAATTTACAAAATCCCGTTTTCATGAAAAAAATTACACTCCTTGCATTGTTTTATACAATTACGTTTCCTGCTGTTTCACAATCTTTAGGCTATCAAAACTTGGCCTTGTTATTTTCTAAAGAAAACAATTCTGGAACTGCCAGATTTAATGCAATGAGCGGAGCTTTTGGTGCATTGGGCGGCGATGTTTCTGCCATTAAAATAAATCCTGCCGGAGCAGCAATATTTAAAAACAGTCTATCCTCTATCACATTGAATTCTAGAAGCACAGACATTACAACTGTGTATTATGGGAATTCTAATCGTACTTCGAACAATTATTCCAACTTCTCTCAAACAGGAGCAGTAAGTGTTTTCAATGCCTACAGCCATAGCAACTGGACAAAGTTTGCTTTTAGTTTCAATTATTCGATTCGAAATGATTTTAGAAACCGTTTTGTCGCCTTTGGAAATAGTAATTTTACTTCTTTTAATGAATTCCCCTTAGATACCGCTGACCCAAAAACACAATATAACAATGCGGAATCACAACAATATGAAAACATTTACAAAGGAGAGCTCTCTGAGTATAATTTTGCCTTCTCTGGTGTATATCAACAAGACTTGTATATTGGAGTTGCAGTAAATACTTTTGATCTCAACTTCAAACAACGATCTATCTTAAGTGAGCAAAATAATGATGGCGCTGGTACTGTTTTAAATGCAGCGTTCTATCAAGAAAACAACACACTTGGAACTGGATTTTCTCTAAGTGCTGGTTTGATTTACAAAGCCACTAAAAAATTACGTCTGGGATTTTCTTACCAAACTCCAATTTGGTTTACAAAAATCGACGAAGAAACAAACATCATAAACAATGATGGTTTTTTCGGAGACACTGAAATACAAATAACGGGAGACAATACCATTTACGATAATACCGCAGGAGACTATTTCCCAACTCAAGGCTTTTCTTACAAACTAAAAACACCTGCAAAAACTACAGCAAGCTTGGCATATGTTTTTGGTTCAAATGGCTTAATCAGCATTGATTACAGCTATAAAAATTATACCAAAATGGAGTTTTCTGATGCAGGTTTTACTTCCGAAAATCAATTTTTTGAAAATGACTTAAAAAATACGCATGCTATTAACATTGGTTCTGAATGGAGGTTTAATGCATTCAGTCTAAGAGGCGGATATCACTATGAGCAAAGCTCAGATAAAAATGCCATTGAATCAGACAATGACAAAGGCTACTCTTTTGGAGCTGGTTATAAATTTGGGAATACAAAATTAGATTTTTCGTGTCAAAATAGTTCGTATACTGCACTGTATGATTTCTATCCACAGTACAATGAGGTAAATGCTGCAGACTTAACTATTGACAATCGAATTATCAGCGTTACAGTAACTTTCAGTCTGTAAGTGCATACATTATTCTAGCAAAGACCTCATGGTAAATAAACCTGTGATGTCTTTGTGGTTCATTCACTTTTTTACATTAATTTTGCCGAGCAATTGTACATTACAAAACGCAATACTAGTCCTATAAAACGATGAGCAACATTACTATTTCTATACAAAACACAAACAATGACACCATTGTTAAATTTGTGAGTACTTCTATTTTAATGAATGGCGGGAGTCATGAATTCAATACCATTGACGAGGCAAAAAATGCTCCGTTGGTACAACAATTATTCTACTTACCTTTTGTGAAAAAGGTATTTATCACCGCTAACTTTATTGCCATTCAAAAATACGATATTGTTGAATGGGAAGATGTACAAGAAGAAGTCAGAGCACAAATTGAGGCGTATTTACAAGCTGGCAATGTGATTATTTCGGAAACTGAACCCACAAAAAAACAAGTCATTGAAGTCTACGCAGAGACTACTCCAAATCCTGCTGTGATGAAATTTGGTTCTAGCAAATCTTTAACAACGACAGATGTTGAATGCAAAAACATTGACGAAGCTAACGCTACATCTCCATTGGCACAAGAACTTTTTCACTTTCCATTTGTAAAAGAAGTATTTATTTCTGAAAACTATGTGTCAATTACAAAGTTTGACATGGTAGAATGGGGAACTATTTATCCAGAGTTACGAACTTTTATCCGCAAGTATCTTCAAGATAATAAAACAATTATCAAACAGCTTCCAAAAAAAGAAACAGAAGCGGCAAACAACACTACAATCCCTGCTGAAAATTTAGACGAAACGTCTACTAAAATTATTGCCATTTTAGAAGAATATATAAAACCTGCAGTTGCTTCTGATGGAGGAAATATCGCATTTCAATCGTATGACAAAGAGCATAAAATTGTAAGTGTTATTTTACAAGGTGCCTGTAGCGGATGCCCTTCCTCTACGATTACGTTAAAAAACGGAATTGAGACCATGTTAAAAGACATGTTGCCAAATCAAATTAATGAAGTTGTTGCCATTAACGGATAATCCCATTTGTCCTTCGGATATTTTTCCAAAGGAAAAATTGACTTAAAATAACACATAGTAATGTCAGAAAATATAAAACCATACACAGATTCAACCCTCGGAAAGAAAGAGCAAGTGGCCCAAATGTTTGACAACATTTCTGAAAATTACGACGAATTAAATAGAGTCATTTCTTTCGGAATAGATGTAAAATGGCGTAAAAAAGTAGTGGCTATTGTAGGGGGAAATAGCCCAAAACAAATTTTAGATATCGCTACTGGAACTGGAGATTTAGCTATTATGCTATCGCAATTACATCCAGATAAAATCATTGGCCTAGATATTTCTGAAGGAATGCTGTCTGTAGGAAAAGAAAAAATTGACAAAGCAAATTTATCTGAAATGATAGAAATGATTGTTGGCGATTCTGAAAACATGCCTTTTGAAGATGCTGCTTTTGATGCCATTACAGTTTCTTTTGGCGTTCGAAATTTCGCTAATTTAGACAAAGGATTGCAAGAAATTAACCGTGTTTTAAAACCCGGTGGAATTTTAGTAATTTTAGAAACCTCTGTACCAAGGAAATTTCCATACAAGCAAGGCTATCATTTTCACACTTCTGTAATTCTTCCAATAATTGGCAAATTGTTTTCTAAAGACAAAGTTGCGTATTCTTATTTGTCAGAATCTGCAAATTCTTTTCCTTTCGGAGAAAAATTCAACAATATTTTATTAAAAAACGGGTTTAGTACTGCAACAGATATGCCTGTAACTTTTGGAGTCGCTTCAATTTATACGGCCACAAAATAAACAATGAAAAATTTACAACGTATACTTTTAGGAGGTTTTCTTATTCTCTCAAACTCTTTATTAGCACAAAGAGATCGCGTAGAAAATTTACCAAATTTCGACAAGTACAAGATTCATTATGGCTTTTATTTAGGGCTCAATCAAAATGATTTTAAACTAAACTACAAAGCCAGCACGTATTCGAACGCCCTTATTAAAGTAAATCCTACTATCGGATTTAATGTCGGCCTCATTGCTGATTTACGATTGCATAAAAACATTAATTTACGTTTTGAACCTGGCCTAAGTAGTAACTCCAAAACAATTACTTTTTTACATATCAATGCTGAAAAAGATAGTATTCGAGAAATTGGATCTACATATTTGCACATTCCTTTGGTCTTAAAGTTTAGTACAGATAAAATGGACAATGTAAAACCTTATGTATTGGCTGGAATTTCTTATGATTATAATTTCTCTAGTAATGAACGTAATTCGGATGACAATGCAAGCGGAGAATTTAGAATGAAAACACATAACTTTATGTATGAGATAGGACTCGGAATTGACTTGTACTTGTCTTTTTTTAAATTTTCACCCTCTATTAGAGGCGTTTTTGCACTGAACAATGAATTAAAATATGATACCGATCTGAACAGCAAATGGACATCGCCTATCAAATTTATGGGAACTCGTGGTGTCTTTTTAAACTTTTCTTTCGAATAGTGTATTTACCCTACAACTACTATAAAATCTAGCTTCTCATAAACTCACTTAATAAAATTGCTGTTGCTGTTGCCACATTTAAGCTTTCTGTTTGTTGCGTATTTCCAAACCTTGGGATTGAAATTTTGCTGTGCACCAAATCCATAATTTTGTTAGAAATTCCGTTGGCCTCATTTCCCATAACCAACACCGCCTCTTTTGGTAATTTGGCTTTGTAAACATTTTTACCATTCATATCTGCTGCAAAAACAGATGCATTTGTTTCTTGTAAGAATTCCAATAAATCTGTGTAAACAATATCCACCCGTGTCAAAGAGCCCATAGAAGCTTGCACAACTTTCTGATTGAAACAATCAACCGTATCACTAGAGCAAACTAATTGAGAAACCCCAAACCAATCACACAATCTAATAATTGTTCCTAGGTTTCCAGGATCGTTAATTGCATCTAAAGCAACAACCAAACCTTCTGAAGAAACCTCTTTTTCTTTAGGAATCTGAAACAACCCCAACACTTTATTCGGTGTTTTTAATTGGCTTATCTTTTTGAGCTCGACAGCTGTTATTTCTATTTTTTGATCAGAAGCTACATCAATGGCACAATCATTGGTACTAAATAATTTTTCTAAAACAAATGAAGAGTTCAGTAATTCCTCAACAACTTTAACACCTTCAGCAACAAATAATTTGTGTTTTTGCCGATACTTTTTTTGTTGTAAACTGGCTATTAGTTTGAGTTGATTATTTGATAAATTCATCCTTTAATTTTAAATTAGAAAAACCGTCTAAAAATAGTACTTTTGAAACAACGTATTCTTTGTGCAAAACTAATGAAAAAAGTTTCTTTTTATCTTTTAATAATTTTAATCTCTGTATCGTGTAGTTCTGTAAAAAGACTTGCAAAAAACGAACATCTATTAAAAAAGAACACTATCTACGTTGATCAAAAGAAAAACACCAACAAGGCATTGAATGATTATCTTGTTCAGAAACCCAATTCTCGTGTCTTATGGCTTCCTATTTCATTGTATTTTCACAACTTAGGAAACCCTAAAAATTCTAAAACACCTAAAGAATGGGGAACAAGAAACCCAAAAACCTATCGTTTTTTTAAAGGGCTGTTTTCTGAAAAACAAAGCATTGCGCTTGCCAATACATTTATTGGTCTTAACAACTGGTTTTTAAAAAGCGGTGAAACTCCTGTAATTATCAATGATAAAAAAAACCAAAGAACGGCGAATAATCTAAGTGCATATTTCATGACACAAGGCTATTTTAAGAATAAAGTTGTAATAAAAAAAGACACCTTTAGCAATAAAAAAGGGAAGATTACATATTATATTACTTCAAGAAAACCTTTGTTTTTAGACACCATTACAAACCTAATCGCTTCTCCTATTTTAGATTCGATATACAAAACGGACACAGAAAAAACATTTTTAAAATCTGGAGACCAATACAATGATCAAAATTTCAGAAAAGAAGCCGCACGTATTACCAAGTTATATCGGAATACTGGAATTTACAATTTTTCTGGGAATGAAAATATGATGTTTTTTGAAGCCGACTCTACTAGAACAGACCATAAAACAAATATTCAATTAACGATCTCTAGCAATTACATCGTAGAAGAAAACGGAACGTATATTTCCAAACCATTTGCCATTAAAAAAATAAGCAACGTAAATGTGTATACAGATTACACATATAACACAAAAGAAGAATTGTATTTAGATACCATACACTACAACGGCATTCATTTTATAGCGCATAAAAAGGTAACCTACAATCCGAAATACTTATCACAGTCTATTTTTATAAAACCTAACCAAATTTATAGCGATACGCTTAGAAACCTGACACGAACCCATTTAAGATCTCTTAAAAACTTTAAAGCCGTTAGCATCAAGTATTTCGAAAAAGAAAATAATGAGTTAGAAGCTACTATTTATTTGACCCCTAACGAAAAATTTACCATTAGTGCAGAAACAGAAATCACACATTCTAATTTAAGGAAGCTCGGGGTTTCTGGTAAATTTTCTATTGTAAATAGAAATACATTTAAAGGGGCAGAGGTTTTTAAGTTCTCTTTTTTAGGATCCTTTTTTAATACTTCTGCTAAATCTGGTAGTTCTAGTGACTTCTTCAATGCTTGGGAAATTGGTGTAGATCTTTCTTTGGAAATACCCAGATTTGTCGCTCCATTTGGAATCTCTGAATGGGTTCCAAAAAGGATGTCACCAAAAACAGTATTTTCAATTGGAACAGGAATTCAAAAAAATATTGGATTAGACAAACAAACCATTACCGCAATTGTAGATTACAAATGGAAATTCAACAAAAAAAAAACCATTCATCTTGAATTATTCAATGCACAATATATCCGAAATTTAAATAGTGGTCACTATTTTAATATCTACAATTCTGAATTTGAAAAACTACAACGTATTGAAGAAGTGTACCCCAGTAATTTAGGCTTTCAATTAACAAGAAACAATGCTGTAACATTTATGAAATTGATAAATGAAGACACTAATTTTCAAGCAAGCAACCCAACAGAATATAAAGAGAATTCCAATGTCAATAATCGACATACGATCATTACCTCTAACTTTATCATTCCTACAATTGCCTATTCTTACAACTACAATAATCAAACAAATTACAAAGACAATACGTTTTCTTCCTTTAAGATCCGTATTGCAAATTCAGGAAATTTTTTTGCCTTATTGAGCAATCAAAAAAACAGCAATGGCGTAAAAACCATACAAGAGACACCCATCGCACAGTACTTTAAAACGGACATTGAATACAAACAATTTTGGAATGTCTCGAGTCGATCTGTGTTAGGATTTCGATCGTTTTTAGGAATTGTAGTTCCTTATGGCGACTCTGGAATTCCTTTTACAAAGAGTTATTTTGCTGGTGGATCAAATGACATAAGAGCTTGGCAAATATATGATTTAGGCCCAGGGTCAACTACTCCAGAATTGGAATACAATGTGGGTAATTTTAAGTTCTTGACAAGTTTAGAGTACCGATTTGATTTGATAGGAAATGTAAAAGGAGCCTTATTTATAGACGCAGGTAACATTTGGGATATTACAAATTCTAGCTTTACTGACAGCGATGCAAAATTCAATGGATTATCATCTCTCAAACAAATTGCTGTTGGCTCAGGTTTTGGCATACGATATGACCTAAACTTCTTAGTCTTGCGTTTTGATTACGGATTTAAAACATACGAGCCATATCTGCCAAAAGATCAAAAATGGTTTAGTAACTACACCTTTAAGCAAGGTGTTTTTAATGTTGGAATTAACTATCCTTTCTAATAATTTGAGTGACAAATCTATAACGTTTTCGTTATTTTATTTTGCTAAATAGATTTGTTGATTTAAAAATTGATTACTTTTGATTCCTTAATTTCCACTATAAAAACGAAATGATCATGAGTCATAATATCAAGCCCGGAGTTGCTACAGGTAATGCTGTTCAAGAAATTTTTAAATTTGCAAAAGAGAAAGGTTTTGCTTTACCAGCGGTAAACGTTATCGGTTCTAACACCGTAAATGCAGTATTAGAAACTGCAAAAGAATTGAACGCACCTGTTATTATTCAGTTTTCAAATGGTGGCGCACATTTTAATGCAGGAAAAGGCTTATCCAACGAAAATCAAAAAGCGGCAATTGCTGGTGGCATTGCTGGTGCAAAACACGTACATCAAATGGCAGAAGCTTATGGAGTTCCTGTAATTTTACATACCGATCATGCAGCCAAAAAATTACTCCCATGGATTGATGGTTTGTTAGACGCAAGTGAAAAACATTTCGCAGAAACTGGTGTTCCGTTGTACAGTTCTCATATGATTGACTTATCTGAAGAGCCTCTTGAAGAAAACATTGAAATTTGCAAAGGGTATTTAGCTCGTATGAGTAAAATGGGAATGACGTTGGAAATTGAATTAGGAATTACTGGGGGAGAAGAAGATGGAGTTGATAATTCTGATGTAGATGTTTCTAAACTATACACACAACCAGAAGAAGTTGCTTTTGCGTATGAAGAGTTATTAAAAGTGAGCCCGCAATTTACAATTGCAGCTGCGTTTGGAAATGTTCATGGTGTTTACAAACCTGGAAATGTAAAATTAACTCCAAAAATTTTAAGAAACTCGCAAGAGTATATTTCTAAAAAATACAATGTTCCTCATAATACCATCGATTTTGTATTTCATGGCGGATCAGGTTCTACAGTAGAAGAAATTAGAGAAGGAATTTCTTATGGAGTTATAAAAATGAATATTGATACGGATTTACAATATGCATTTATGGAAGGTATTAGAGATTATTTTTCAGAAAAAACAGTGTACTTACAATCTCAAATTGGGAATCCAACAGGAAGCGATGCTCCAAACAAAAAACACTACGATCCTAGAGGGTGGTTACGTAAAGGAGAGCTTACATTTAAAGAACGTTTAAAATCTGCTTTTGAAGACTTAAACAATGTAAATACACTTGCTTAATCAATTAGATATCTTATTTTAGCCGTTTATATACAACAACCGATAAAATTAAAACAACTAAATAATGGCTTGGTTTAAACGTAAAGATAAAGGCATACAGACTGCTACAGAAGACAAAAAAGACATTCCTAAAGGATTGTGGTACAAAACACCTAGCGGTAAAATTATAGATACTGAAGAATTAAAAAGCAACTTATATGTAAGTCCAGAAGATGGCTATCATGTACGAATAGGAAGCAAAGAATATTTCGAAATATTTTTTGACGATAACATATTTAAAGAATTAAACCCAAACTTAACTTCTTTAGATCCTTTAAAATTCGAAGACACAAAAAAGTATACAGACCGTGTAAAAGCAGCAACAAAAAAAAGCAAATTAAATGATGCTGTTCGAACAGCTGTTGGAAAATCTTTAGGCAAAGACCTTGTAATTGCCGCAATGGATTTTGCTTTTATTGGCGGATCAATGGGTTCCGTGGTAGGAGAAAAAATTGCACGAGCAATTGAGTATGCTATCCAACATGAAATTCCGTTTTTAATGATTTCTAAATCTGGTGGTGCCAGAATGATGGAAGCCTCATTATCGTTAATGCAACTAGTAAAAACATCTGCCAAATTAGCGCAATTAGCCGAAGCTAAAGTTCCGTACATTTCATTATGTACAGATCCTACAACTGGAGGCGCAACAGCCTCGTATGCAATGCTTGGAGACATTAATATTGCAGAACCAAATGCTTTGATTGCATTCGCAGGACCGAGAGTTGTAAAAGACACTACAGGAAAAGAACTTCCAGAAGGATTCCAACGTTCAGAATTCTTATTAGAACATGGTTTTTTAGATGGAATTTACAAACGTAAAAACTTGAAAAAACAAATTAATCTGTATATCGATTTAATCCAAAATCTACCCATCAGATCATAAAATAAAAAATGCCAGCTAATTAACTGGCATTTTTTATGTCGTATTTTTTAAGATTTATCTTTTTAAAGAAATCTCTTTAGTTTTTCCATTGGCATCAGTAACAGTTGCTTTATTATCACAGGTTCCATCACCAAAATCTAATGTTGCTTTTATACCGTCTCTAGAAATTTCAAGAACTCCACTTACTATATATCTACACGCATATTCTCTACGTAAATTCGTTGTAATTGTAGAAGCTCTAGCAACACCTTTTCTATTTACTGATTCCCAACTTCCTGAAATAGAACACACATCATCACCTCGAGCTCTAGTTGTTTTTCCTTCTATTTTTTCTCTTACTCTAATCCCTTTTTTAAAAACAACCTCTCCAGAAGTCAATGTAATTGTTATATCAATAGAAATTGTAGATTCTGGATTTCCAGAATCATTCTCCTTTAAACGAACAATAGATTTACTCCCATCAATAGCATTTTGATTTATCGAAAACTCATCAAAAGTAACTGTTTTTGATGACCCTAATGTATTTTTAGTATATTCAATTATAATCTTTCCTGCGAATTCTTTTCCATTTCTACCAGTACAACCTGTTCCAAAATCTAATGTTACTGTTCTTCCTGTAGAAGTACGAACCATCGTTCTAGCAGGGCAAG
>Ga0066376_10001277_pt1 | contig 24517 bp, 21 predicted proteins | sample Knorr_S15_td_Bot_FD_77009 | JGI IMG/M metagenome (GOLD analysis project Ga0066376, IMG submission 77009) | Marine microbial communities from Southern Atlantic Ocean transect - Knorr_S15_td_Bottom_ad_5009_LV_A | ecosystem: Environmental > Aquatic > Marine > Oceanic | place: Southern Atlantic...
ATCCCAAGGACTGAGCTTGGAGCAGGTGGTGGCCGGTGTGGAAAGAATGTCTCCCAAGGTTAACTTGTTGGCCTATCTGGACACCCTGCGATATCTTAGCCGCAGCGGCCGGATACACAAGATGGCTGCTTGGGCGGGAACCATGCTCAGCATCAAGCCATTAACCGAGTTGAAGCTGGGTGAGGCCCGAATGCTGGAGAGACCTCGAAGTCGCGCCAAGGCTCAGGAGAGGTTGTTGGCCGTCATGCGCCAGCGGGTCGCCGACCGGCCCATTGTCGTCAATGTGATGGAAGCCGACGCCGTTGAAGAGGCTCAGAAATTGTCTCAGCGCATCCAATCCGAGTTCAATTGTCGTGAGATAATCGTCAGCCAGTTCACCCCTGTCATGGGGCTTCACACGGGGCCCGGTCTGTTGGGAGTGGCGTTCTATACCGATGACGATCATGAAGATTCCGCCCCGGGTGAGGCTTCTTAGATTGCGGGAAATCAACGAACTGTGAGCTCATACCCGGCCGCAAGCAAAGGCGAGGGCGATGCCCAACGGGCGCAGATGCTGTTGGACGCCATAATTCTGCGCCGCGAACTTAGAAAAAACGGCAACAATCTCTCGGATATCCAACAGCGGCCAACCTTGCTGGTCCTTTGTGGTCTGCCTGGCACCGGAAAGACCTACTTCGCCAGGGAAGTGACCAAGCTGGTTCCCTTCTGTGTATTCGAGAGCGACCGCATACGCAAGACACTGGTCTCCGAACCCAAATACGCCGCCAGTGAGCACGCCCGGGTTTTCAATGTTTGTCACTTTTTGATTGAAGAGTACCTTAGCCAAGGTCAGAATATACTATTCGATGCCACAAACTTGACGGAGAAATTCCGGCTACCACTGCGAGAGATTAGCCAAAGGCAGGACGCCCAGTTGGTGATGGTCCATATCACGGCACCCCGGGACACTGTCCGTCAACGCCTACAGGAACGTGAATTGGGCTTGCATTCTGGTGAGTTCTCCGATGCGGGTTGGCTGGTTTATTCCCGGATGGCGCCTCATGACCAACCGATTGAAGGAGAGCATCTGTCGGCAGACACGTCAAAAGACATCTCTGTAATAATCCAGAATGTAGTCAAACTGGTCACTGCGCCCCGTGAGTGATCCGGCTGCGCCTTAAGCGCCTAAGTACTTTTTAGAGAAGATTAGGAGAAAAGAATGCGAATCACAGTCACAATCGGCGACGTAACCACCACTGAGACCCCAGCTTTGGTGGTTAATCTGTTCTCTGGCGTAACCGAGCCAGGAGGCGCGACCGGAGCCGTGGACAGGGCGCTGGACGGCGTAATCAGCCAACTAATAAAAGAAGGCGAAATCAAAGGCAAAGTCGGTGACATTACCCTCATTCACACCATGGGCAAGATTGCTCCGGCTAGGGTGGTTGTGGCGGGTCTGGGCCCAGCCGACAAGTTCGACGCACAGGTCGTCCGGCAAGTTTCGGCGGAAGTGGCCCGCTATCTCCGTCAGAAAGGCATCAATGAGGCTGTTACCATCGCCCACGGAGCTGGGATAGGCGGGCTTGAAGCTACCACCTCAGGACAAGCAATAGCTGAGGGCAGCCTGTTGGGTCTCTACAAATTTAGCACCTATTTGTCACCCAGCGAAGAGGCTAGCGCCGATCTTGAAGATTTAACCATCGTTGAGCAGGACCAAGACCGGGCCAGCGAGATTGAAAACGGGGTGGCCGCCGGTATCGTTGCCGCCGAAGCTACGATTTTGGCCAGGGACATGGTTAACGAACCGGCCAACATGATGACACCTACCCAGATGGCGGAAATCGCCCGGAGGGTTGCAGAGTCCGAAGGATTGACCCTAAACATTCTGGAGTCTCCCCAGATGAGAGAGCTGGGCATGGGAGCGCTACTGGGTGTGGCCCAAGGCAGCGAAGAACCGCCCAAGCTGATAATCATGGATTACCGGGGAGACCCGGACAACCCCGGCAACAACCTAGGCCTGGTGGGCAAAGGCATAACCTTTGACACCGGTGGCATTTCATTAAAGCAGCCCGGCGGTATGGAGGCGATAAAGGGCGACATGGCAGGAGGCGCTTCAGTCATCGCCGCAATGAAGATGATTGGCCAGGAAAAGCCGAAAATCAACGTCACAGGGATCATAGCCGCCACCGAAAACATGCCCAGCGGTTCGGCCCAACGCCCTGGCGATGTGGTGCGTGCCATGAATGGCAAGACAATAGAGGTAATCAACACCGATGCGGAAGGCAGGTTGGTCTTGGCCGATGCTCTTTGCTACGCCCGGGAGAAGGGTCTGACCCGCCTGGTTGACGTAGCAACCCTCACCGGTGCCATGGTCACGACCTTGGGAAAGGCTTGCACCGGCATCATGGGCAACAATCAGGAATTGCTGGACAAAGTTACGGAAGCCGGCCGGGACACCGGGGAGAAATACTGGCAACTGCCCATGTTCGACGAATACAAGGAACTGATAAAAAGCGATGTCGCCGACATGAAAAACTCCGGAGGCAGACAAGCCGGGTCCATCAGCGCCGCATTTTTGCTGGCCGAGTTTGTGGGGGACACTCCCTGGGTGCACATGGACATAGCTGGGACTTCCACCGCTGATAGAACCAAGGGATACCAGGTAAAAGGGGCCACGGGAGTCCCCGCCCGGACGCTGGCCAAGCTGGCACGAAATCTGGCCGAGTCGGGAACGTGATCGGATTCTACAAGATCGAGCTGATGCTATAATTGGTCAAAATAAGACCCACTAAGAACAAGACTTATTGAGAACACGGAAAAGGGAGGATTGAAAATGCCTGGAATTACAGGTCTGGGACACGTCGGTATCTACGCCAATGACATCATGAAGCAGAGGGATTTCTATACCCGTGTGATGGGACTGGAGATTGCCGATGAGGACCTTGAGGGCCGAGGCATGTGCTTCCTGAGTTCCGATCCTGAGCGGGAACATCATGAGTTTGTTCTGATGAAGGGCAAGGAAGCTCCCGAGGGCGCAAAAGTAATCCAGCAGATTTCCTTCATCGTTCCCTCCATCGACGATCTCCGGGAGCACTACCACAGGCTCCTAGACGAGAACGTCAAGATTGACCGGATTGTAAGCCACGGTAATGCTTTCGGTATGTACTTCTTCGACCCCGAGGGCAACCGGATTGAGCTTTACTACAAGACCGGCTTCAAGGTCCCGCAGCCCCATGGCGACCCCATCGACCTTGAGGAGTCCAACGAGAAGTTGTTGGCCGACGCGAAGGCTCTGATTCCCGCCTAGCCACCGGCGTTCTCGCGCCAAAGCACCAGAACGGTACAAAAAAGCGACCGTAGTTAACCTAAATAACTACGGTCGCTTTTTGCTATAGTGCCGTTAACCGGCTAGTCAGCCACGGCTCGGCGCCGGGCTCGTTAACGGGTTGGCTAATGGAATCCCCAGGCGTTAATTTAGCGAGTCCATTGACGGTAGGCTCGAAAATCGTTACTATACTTAACTGCGTTTAGTATAGTGTTCCAGAATCAGGATTGTCAGATTGAGCAGCGTTAAGGCCCAGCTTTACTCGGAACTTCCAAAAAGCTTCCATCAATGGAAGTGGCGCGTCTTGCTGGCGTTTTCTTTCTTTTACCTTTTTCTATATCTAGGCCGCTTTAACTTCTGGCCCATCGCACCCTTGGTCAAAGACCCGATAGACGGGCTCGGCCTGAGCAACATTGAAGTTGGCATCATTAATGCCATGCTGCTATGGGGATTCGGATTGGGGGACTTGATTCACGGGCGACTGGCCGAAAATTACGGGCTCCGCTTGTGGATATTAATAGGTGCGATTTTAACCGCCGTTTTCAACGTCATCACCAGCTTCGCCACCTCCGCCTTGACCATGGCCATACCTTTTGGCCTGGCTGGATTCGTGAACGCAGCATGCTGGGCGCCAGGCATCAGCATGATTTCCCAGTGGTGGCCAAGGCGTGACCGGGGAATGGCCATGGGCATCATAGGCACCGCTGCCGGTGGTGCGATGCTGATGATGTGGTGGCTCACCGGCCTGGTGGGCGCTGAATTCGGCTGGCGGGCAGCCTTCCGCTACCCACCGCTCATCATCATCGCCTTGGGCTTCTTGGTCTACTTTATTGCCCGGGACCGGCCCAGCGAGGTTGGTCTGCCGGAATATATCGAAGAGGACTCGGTGTCGGCTACTCCCGAGGCGATTGACCCGGAGCGGCTGAAAGGCCTGGGTCCTTATAAGGAGTTGATGTCTAATTCCCGGTTTGTGTTAGCCAGCCACGTGAAAGGGTTAGAGAACGTGGTCCGTTATGGGTTGACGACCTGGGTGCCCATTTACTACTTCGAAGAGGGGGGCTTGTCTATCGAGTCCACCATCTTCCTGACGATTCTCTTGCCTTTGGGATACTTGATAGCGCCACCAATCTCCGGCATGATATCCGACCGGATGCTCAATAGCGCCCGGCGGCCCATGGTAATAGCGTCTTGCGCCATCAGCTCCGTGGTGCTGGTGATTATCGCTTTTGCCCCACCCGTGAACATCACCCTCGGCGCCATCCTGTTGCTCGTAGGTGGCCTGTCCATGGGCATGTCTCCCATGTCTACCCTGGCGGTGGACATTGCCGGTAGGCGTATGTCCGGGACCGCCTCCGGGTTGTTGGACGCCCATGGCTATGCCTACGCCGGGCTTCAAGCCATCGTTTTCAGCGTTTTATTGGACATGGCGGGCAGCCCGTGGACCTTGGTTTTCTTGATTATGGCCGGCACTAGAGTCCTCTCAGGATTCATGATTCGCACGGTTAAAGTCTAGAAGCTGGCCATTTCAACCTCCGGAATAGGCAGGCTCCTGCCCTTCGGGCATAGTGCGGATACTAGTTATTCTTGATTTATGTGTTGACACACAATTGCAGTGTGTTGTAATTTGTAATCGCCACTGATTGCAGTAACTTAGGTTTGCATTATGGACCATGAGCAGGCAGTCGCCATACTCAGAGACAAGGGCTACAGGCTAACTCCTCAGCGCTTGATTGTTTTGTCCATCGTTGCCGACGGCGACGGTCACATGGGCGTGGACAAGATATTCCAGTCTGCCAAGGCCGCTTATCCCTACATGGACGTTGCTACCGTCTACCGTACGCTCCACCTGTTCCGAAACTTGGGAGTGGTAACGGAGGTGGCCATCGGCGACCGGCTGCACTACGAACTGACCGACCCGCTGGGCGGTCATCACCATATGGTCTGCCGGGTTTGCGACGCCGCCTATAATCTTAGCCCCCATTATCTAGAGGAATTTCGGAACACGCTAAGCCAGGAATTCGGGTTTGAACCGGACCTGGAACACTTTGCCATCAGCGGTGTCTGCGCCGGGTGCCGAAACTCCAGCTTGAAACAGGAATTGCCAGCTAAATGATTTTTCGGGACCCTGGAACATTACTGCAGCATATATCCACGGCTAGATTGGGTTGGTTAGGAGTCATCTTTCTTTCCTTGATGTTGTCGGCAACACTGGCTTGCGGCTCTTCATCTACCGACGGGAGTGACGCCAGCAAGACCGCAGAGGCATCGGCCCTTTCTGAGAGTAGCGGAGCAATCAAAGTGGTTACCACGGTTTCCCCCATAACCAGCATCGTGGAGAACATCGGCGGCACCAAGATTATCCTAGACGGCGTGGTACCCGAAGGCGTCAATTCCCACACCTTCGCTCCTGCTCCATCCGTGGCAAGGTCCATCGCTGAGGCCGACCTGATAGTGCTGAATGGTTTGCGATTGGAGGAGCCTACTCTGGAAATGGCCCGGGCCAATAAGAAGCAGGAAGCGGTTATTCTATCGCTGGGTGACCAAGCGATTTCCAAGGACGATTGGCGCTTTGACTTCACTTTTCCAGAGGCGAACGGGCAGCCCAATCCCCACCTTTGGCCCGACCCTATGTTGGCCCTCCGTTACGCCGAATTGGTTCAACAGCAGTTGGCCGAGATGGACCCTAGCAACGCAGATTATTACGCAGCCAACCTTGAAATCTTCCGGCAAAGAATCGATGAGCTGGACCAAGGTATCGCCACCGCCGTTGCTACCATTCCTCAGGTCAACCGGAAATTGCTGACCTACCACGATTCTTGGGCCTACTTCGCGCTTCGCTACGGCATGGACGTTATCGGCGCAGTCCAACCGTCCAACTTCTCTCAGCCCTCGGTGAAAGAGGTCGCTGAGCTTATCGACCAACTAAATGAATTGAAATTGCCCGCCGTGTTCGGATCGGAGGTCTTCCCCAGCGATGTGCTGGAAACCGTAGCCAAAGAGAGCGGAGCGGCGTTCGTGGATGATCTCAGAGACGATGACCTTCCAGGTGGCCCGGGGGATCCCCGACACAGCTATCTGGGCTTGATGCTGGAGAACATGGAATTTATGATTCCCGCTTTGGGGGGCACCGTCGACGCCTTGGCCGATTTCGACCCCAGCTTGGTTTTCTCCGGGACCAGTACAGCAAATTACCCTCAATAGATTTTGACAGTTTACTCAACAGTCTTAAAAGGACGCATATAAATGTATCTGCATCCGAGGCTCTTAGCATTAACGGAAGGTGTGCGGCTCCGGATTCTAGCAGCCGCTGTGATTGGGCTGCTGGCAGTGGCGGTAGGGGTGGCCCGATTGGCCGTCGCCGCCACCGTCATTGTGAAGGTGATTCATGAGGGCGCAGCCTTCTCCACGTTAACGTGGGCATTGGTAATCATGGCTGGGCTAATCGTCGCCCGCAGTCTGCTTCAGTACCTGCAGGAAGTCGTAAGCCACCACACGGCCAGCATCGTAAAGGTCCAACTACGAAAGAATCTTTACGAGCACTCATTGGCGTTGGGTCCTGGATACTTCGATCAGACCCGCACCGGTGACGTCATGCTGTCTTTGGCCGACGGGGTTGAGCGTCTGGAGGCGTTTTTCGGGAAATACCTGCCCCAACTGATAGTTGCAGCATTGGCGCCCATTCTCATCTTTATTTTCATGGCTATTATCGACCTGAAAATCGGGTTCATATTCTTGGGCTTTGCCTTATTTACCCTGGGTGCTCCCAACCTGTTCCACCGGTGGAACAAGTCCAGCAGCATGGCCCGAAGAGACGCCTACGGTGTTTTGGGCGCTGATTTCCTGGATGCGGTCCAAGGTCTGGGCACCCTCAAAGCCTTCGGTCAAAGCAAGGTTAGAGGCCAGTTGTTGGCCGACCGGTCAAGACGCCTGTACCGCACCACCATGGGGGTTCTGGCCGCAAACTCGGTGACCAGCGCTCTGACGGTGCTGGGAATCTCCGCAGGGGCGGCGGCGGCACTGGCTTACGGTGCAGTGCGGGTTGGCGACGGAGATTTGGAGCTTCGACCTCTGCTGATAGTGCTGATGCTTGGCGTGGAGATTTTCCGTCCGCTGCGGGAGTTAGTGCAGCTTTACCACGAAGGCATGATGGCCATGTCCTCGGCGGAGGGAATCTTCGCCATCATGGACGAGCCGGTGGAAATCAAAGAACCGGCGTCGGTTGGCGCCGACTATGCTGGCATGACCGTCCAATCGGACCAAGCAAATGATGATTCATCAGCAAATATCCAAGTCAACGGCGATGCTGACAGCGGCCAATTGCTGTCCCCCGAGATTGTATTTGAAGATTTGTCGTTTGGTTACAGCGGCGGCCGCCGGTCGGCGCTGGAGCAGGTGTCGTTCACACTGACGGCAGGCGAGACCATGGGACTGGTTGGCTCCAGCGGTGCGGGTAAATCAACTGTGGTCTGGCTGCTTTTGCGATTCTTCGACCCACAAAAAGGAAGAATACTTCTGGGTGGGAAAGACATCCGAGAACTGCCGTTGGAGTTTCTGCGCCAGCACATGGCGGTGGTGACCCAAGATACCTACTTATTCCACGGGAGTGTGGCTGACAACCTGCGCTTCGGAAACCCCGAAGCCACCCAGGAGCAACTGGAGACTGCTGCCAAGGCGGCCAACGCCCACGAGTTTATCTCGGGGCTCACAGATGGTTATAACACCATGGTCGGAGAACGGGCAGCGCGGCTTTCCGGCGGACAGAAGCAACGCATCGCCATCGCTAGGGCATTGCTAAAGGATGCGCCAATCCTGGTGCTGGACGAGGCTCTTTCCAACGTAGACGCAGAAAACGAGTCCTTGATTCAAGAGGCTTTGGACCGTTTGATGGAGGGCAGAACCACGTTGGTCATCGCCCACCGGTTGTCCAGCGTGGTCAATGCCGACCGCATATTGGTTCTGGAGGACGGTCGGCTGGTGGAAACGGGCAGCCATGATGAATTGGTTGCCGCCGGTGGCGCTTATTGCCTATTGATGGCCGCCCAGCAACAGATTGCGCAGGATGAGAACTCAGTGGTCGCCACCATAACTCAGAATTATGGAACTCCGGGACATGAAAGCCCGGAAGGAGAACGTGGCCATGTAGCAGCTTCTGTGCCGGAGGCCATGTCTGCCCTTCCTCAGACACTTCATGGCCATGGGGACGACCATGCCCACGGCCACCACCATTCCTCGGCTGCGGAGCATGATGAGGACAGCCATTCTTCGGGCGGTACCATAGGAATCATGGCTGTGTGGGTCCGGTTATTTAACCTTGTGAGACCCTGGTGGGGCCAACTCGCCCTGACATTTGTCCTGGGTCTGGCCCACCACGGCTCCATCATCGGCACGGGTGTGATAGGCGCTTTGCTGGTCGGCCAGGTTATTACCGGTGGCGACCTGACCCTTCTAATCATCTTATTGGGCGTCTTCGTGCCCATGGTGGGTCTATTCACTTGGGCTGAGTCTTGGATGGCCCACGACCTAGCCTACCGCTTGTTGGCCGAGATGCGGGTGGATATATACGACAAGCTGGAACCCTTGGCCCCCGCCTACCTGGTGCGCCGCCGCACCGGCGATTTGATTAGCATCGTCGGCGGAGACATCGAGTTGGTGGAGTTTTTCTTCGCCCACACCATTACTCCCGCATTCGTGGCGATATTAGTGCCTGCTGCGGTTTTGGCGACGTTGGCCGTGGTCTTTTGGCCCCTGGCCCTGATTCTAAGCCCCTTCTTGATAGCAGTGGCCGTGAGTCCATTTATCGCCCAAAAACGAGCCGAGCGATTGGGGGAAGAACTGCGGGAGCAGGTGGGCGAGGTTCACTCCCACATGGTGGATAGCATCCAAGGGTTGCGGGAAATCTCCGCCTTCGGGCAAGGCCGGGCCAGAGCCTCGGAAATCGTGCGCAACGGATGGATATTCGCCCATTCTCAGATGCGCTTCCTGAAAGAGCAGGCTTTCCAGGTCGGCTTTATTGAAGCTATGACCGCTCTAGGTGGACTGGCCGTCCTTGCCACCGGCCTATGGTTCATGATTCAGGGAGATATCACGCGGCCCCAATTGATTCTGGTGGTCATCCTGTCGGTGGCTGCCTTCGCTCCCGTATCCGACCTAGCAAAAACAATGAAGCAGCTTCTGGAAACCCTGGCTGCGGCCCGCCGGGTCTTTTCGATCCACGACGAGCCGGTTCCGGTCTTGGACGGCAAGGGCGTTGATAGTCCCATCACTGCCAATGGCGCCGTTGCGCCAGCCATCAGCTTCCATGAAGTTAGTTTTTCCTACGGGTCCCACGAGCCTCAAGCGCTCCACGAAGTGAGTTTCAGCGCTCAACCGGGAGAAACGGTGGCCTTGGTGGGACGGTCCGGCGCAGGGAAATCGACATGCGCCAACCTGCTGATGCGGTTCTGGGATCCCGGACATGGCCGGATAGACCTGGGAGGCCACGACCTGAGGGACTTTGGACTAGAACACCTGAGAGAGCAAATCGCCCTAGTTACTCAAGACACTTATCTGTTCAACAATTCGATTCGGGAGAATATTCGCCTGGGGCGTCAAGACTCCACAGACCAGGAAATCGAAGACGCTGCCCGGCAGGCCAACGCCCACGATTTCATAATGTCCTTCCCCGACGGCTATGACACCCTGGCGGGAGAGAGGGGTATGCAGCTTTCCGGAGGTCAGCGGCAGCGCATTTCCATCGCCCGCGCACTCTTGAAGAACTCCCCAGTTCTGGTCTTGGACGAAGCCACTTCCCACTTGGACGCAGTGAACGAGCAACAGGTCAGAAACGCCTTGGAGCGTCTGATGGAAGGTCGCACCACCCTGGTAATCGCCCACCGGTTGTCAACCATCCGGGAAGCGGACCGCATCATAGTGCTTGATGACGGTCACATGGTGGAGCAGGGCAGTCACGACGCTCTTCTGGCCCAGAACGGTCTGTATTCCCAGTTGGTTTCCACCCAACTGGTTGGCGCTACCACCAGTAGGTCTGGTGAGCATAATGGCCACGGCCACCACGATGAAGAAGACCACGGGCAAGAACACGGGACCGGACACGGACTCGGACACGACCAAGACGATTCAAAACCGTGGCGCCGATTGCCGGGCCATGATGGGCACCATCATTAGACTATAAAAGTCTAATCCAGAAGCCAGATCACGCAGAAATAATTTCTCACCCGGGGAAATAACTCGGGCCAGTTGCCGATAAAGGAATATCATGTTACATCCCGTTCCTCTTCAACGACACGAAGGACACGCCGTGGTCCGGCTCAAAGGTCTATCCTGCGGTTATGACAAGCAGGAAGTGTTATCCGATGTCACTATGGACATCATGGAAGGCGACTTCGTCGGGCTTTTGGGTCCCAGCGGCTCGGGAAAGACCACTCTCCTCAGGACTATCTTAGGCGCAGTGGACATCTTCCAAGGCGAAGTCGAGGTAGAGGGAGTTCCCACCAGTCAGAAAAAGCCCAAGGTTGGCTACGTGCCTCAGTTGGAGACCATTGACTGGAATTTCCCTGTGACCGTCCAAGAGGTCGTATTGATGGGCCGAGCCATGGACAACCGCCTCTTCCCTTGGTACCGGCGGGAGGACCGGATGCTGGCCGCAGAGATGATGGAGCGTCTGGGGATTTCAGATTTAGCCAAACGGCACATAAGGGAGCTTTCCGGTGGGCAGCAGCAGCGGGTTTTCTTAGCCAGGGCGCTGGTCGGCAGCCGCCGCATACTGCTTTTGGATGAGCCTACCTCCGGTGTGGACATCAAGACTAGAGACGATGTCATGCACGTGCTCCACGAGCTTAACCACCAAGGCATCACCATCATAATGACCACCCATGAGATTAACGCTGTGGCGGTGCACCTGCCTTGGATTGTTTGTATGAACGGACGGGTGCTGGCGGAGGGACCGCCTGCGGAAGTCATAACCTCGGAGACTTTGATGCTGACCTACGGGGCGGACATGCCTGTGATTCATTACCAGGGAATGACATTGGTTGCCGAGAGCCCCCACGCTTACGGTCGGAAAGTCGAAGAGTCAGACCCACAACTCGAACCTGTCCAAATCAACGGAACCGACCGTAAAACTGAAGTCGGTCATGGGCATGGACACCCCCATGACCACGAACATGACCAGCTGGCAGACCTAGATCAGCCGTCAGTTGCGCCGGTCTCCGCTGATGCTGATGCTGACGCCGGCGAGCCAGTCCCCGCTCCAGACACGGAGCAGGAAATCAAATATGTTTGAGCCCTTTGAATACCAGTTTTTCGTGCGTGGAATAATCGCGGCTACTCTCGTGGGAGGGTTGTGCGGGTTGATTGGCGTGTACATCATCCTTCGCCACATGGCCTACATCGGCCATGGTCTTTCCCACGCTGTATTGGGCGGAGCGGTGGCCAGTTATGTCATGTCGTTGAATTTCTTTGTCGGCGCAACGATATGGGGGTTCCTATGCGCCCAGCTCATCACACTGACCACCCGAAAGCGAAAGATTAATGCAGACGCTGCCATCGGAGTCATCACGACGGCCAGCTTCGCTTTCGGGATAGTGTTAATCAGCAGGTACAAGAGCTTCACTCAAGACTTCGATGCCGCTCTTTTTGGGAACATCCTGGGTGTCAGTAACGGAGACCTGCTGGCAATCGGCGTGGTGGTAGTTGCAGCGTCGGTGATACTTTTTGTCGGCTATAAGCAATTTCTATTCGCCACCTTTGATGTGGAAGTCGCCGGGTTTTACGGCGTGCCAACCGGTTGGATTGAAACCCTGTTCTCCATCGTGTTGGCCGGTACAATCGTGGTATCCATGCAGGTTTTGGGCGTGTTGCTTATTGCGGGTGCAACGGTCATTCCTCCCATCGTCGCCAGATTGCTCACGGACAACTTCAGCAAGATGCTGCTATTGTCCACCTCCCTTGGCGCTTTTTGCGGCTTCGCTGGCATCTACATAAGCTTCTACATCGACGTGTCATCGGGAGCCAGCGTGGTGCTGGTGGAGGCTGCGTTGTTTGCGGTGGTGATGGCCTATACCAATCTGAAGAGCAAATTGTCCGTCGGGACCAAAAGGCAACCAAAAGCGCCGGCGGTATAAATCCAAAACGATAATTAGAAGGTTTTCCTAAATGGCCGTTACCAAGTCTTCAGGTAATTCTCAAATAAAAACTGTAGGGATTCTCAGCCCCGGCGACATGGGGCATGCTGTTGGTCGTTTGCTGAGGGGGCACGAGATTCAAGTTCTCACGTGCCTGGCAGGCAGAAGCCCTCGCACCAAATCGCTGTCGGAACAAGCAGGGATAACTGACGTTCCGACAATGGAAGAATTGGTTGAGCAATCTGACCTTATTCTCAGCATAACGGTGAGCGAGGCAGTGCCGAAACTGTGCCAACAGGTGGCCGACGCCATCGGAAGCACGGGTACAAGTTTGTTGTTTGCCGAGTGCAATGCCATTTCGCCCCAGCTTTCACGGCGTATGGAAGGGGTCATCAGCGCAACGGGCAGCCGTTACATCGACGCTTCAATCATTGGGGGACCGCCCCGTAATGGGACAAGTCCTCGTTTTTACCTGTCCGGTCCTCATGCCACGGAGATGGAAGAAATGAGGGAGCGGGGTTTGGACGTGCGGGTCATTGGCCAGGAAACAGGCCAAGCATCCGGCATCAAGATGTGCTACGCCGCAATGACCAAGGGCACGGCGGCATTGTTCACCGAGTTGCTGATGGCTGCGGAAATGCTGGGGCTATCCAAGGATTTACTGGCTGAATTTCAGAGCAGCCAGCCAGCCGTGCACCAACGTATGGAAGGGTGGTTACCGGGATTGCCAGCCAAATCCAACCGTTGGGTGAGCGAGATGCAGGAAATCGAAACAACTTTCGATGGCCTGGGTCTAACTCCATTGATTTTCCAGGGGGTGGCGGATATGTACCGATTGGTTGGCAGCACTCCCATGGGGGCCGAGACACCGGAAACGAAGGACGAATCCAGAACTCTGGGAGAGACCATTCAGCAGTTGGCCGCTCACTTGAAGAAAGAATAGGGCTAATAAGCAGACAAACAACAGCCCCGGTGCGTAATCGATTACGCACCGGGGCTGTTTTCGTTGATAATGTCGCCACCGAAGCTGGTCTGTTAGGCTTCGGTCTGCTCCGTATTGCTGCCTGCCACCGTGATGGTGATATGAGCCATGGCGGTGCTGTCCGGGGCGCCATGCCAGTGATTTTCCTGGGCGGGAATCAACACGATGTCTCCCTCGGTTACGGTCAGCGACTCGTTGTCGTTAACAACTTTCCCGGTGCCTTCGGTGACAATCAGAATCTGGTCTCCGGAGTGCTTGTGGAACTTGTTGCGGGAGCCAGCGTCGAATTTGACGATAGCGAAGTTAAAATTGCTGCTGTCGCCGGTGTCCAAGATGGGCTGACGCCAAACTTGCGTCCCAGTCATCAATCCGCCGGTCATTTCGGCCTTGGATATCGGCACATCTTTCATAGTGACTTTTTTCATCTGAGTTCTCCTATTATTTAATCTAAATTAGGGTCCAATTCCGCCAATAATGCGGCGGATGTGAGCGTGGATAATAATACCTTGGTACGGGCAGCAAGTCTACAACTTGCGGAATCTAGCTGGCGCCTCCCTGCTTCATAGTTTCCAGCGCCCCGGATATTGCATGGGCCAAACTCGTGGGCCTTTCAGCAAATTCAGGAGTTGGATACCACTCATAGTCAAAGCTACGTAGCACCGTTCCGTCTATGCTGCAACGCAGATTGGAAACAATCACTTTGAACCCGAGTTCCTTGGTCGCTTCCTTGGCCAGCATCTCTAAGACCACTTCCGGACAATCCAGTACCACCAAGAACCCACCTTCTTTTTCTCCGTCCGTCACTCTGGCGCGAAAGACTTGGCCCAAATGGTCCATATTTACGATGGTATAAGGGTGCTCCGGCCGCCCAAAATCCGGCCAACCGATGTTGATTATCCCGCCCACTTCCCAATGGTGCATGATGACCTATCTCCGTTCGATTGCAAGGGTCTAACCCTGCTTGGGGCCCACCAAGCGCCCGCCCAGAACCACTGCCTTCACTCTGCGCAAACATTCCATGTCTTCTAAGGGATTGCCTTCAACGAGAAGAAAGTCTGCCTCCTTGTTGGTCTCGATCGTGCCTAGAGAGTCCTGCATTCCAATGGCTTGGGCGGCGTTCCAAGTGCCCGTCAGGATGGCCTCCATGGGCGATAGTCCGAAATCGGACATTGATATCAGTTCGGCCTGGAAGTCGCCGAATGGATATGACCCCCAACCGCAGTCGGAACCGCCAATCAGCCTCACTCCCATCTCTTTCATTGTGCTATAGGCTTCGATTCGGTCCCCGTGGCCGTTCACGATGCGGTCCAACATATCGGCGTCAATCTTATTGAGGGGTCCCAGTTCCTTCTTAGCTTGTAACTCTATCCGGCGGCTGATGCCCAAAGCGTGGGTGGGGTTTACCCACACTCCCGACTCGGCCAAGCGTTCGGCTGTCCCTTGGTCGTACCGATATGAACCGTCGGGCTGGGCGAAGAAGCAATGGAAAATCATATCTACGCCAGCATCCAAAGCGTTGTTTATTGAAACCGTCGACCGGCAGTGAGCGGCCACCGGCCTTGCCCGATTGTGGGCCTCGAACACGATGGCTTTGAGTTCATCGACATCGTAGGACGGGCGGTAAGGGTCGCTGGTGAGGGTGCTACCTCCGGAGGCGGTAATCTTTATGAGGTCGGCGCCCTGCTTAATCAAATAACGGACCTGCTTGCGAACGCCGTCGATGCCATCGGCTTCTCCGCCCATGTACCAGAGATGGCCACCGGTGGTGGTTAGGGGTGGGCCCGTCACCAAGAACCGGGGGCCGGGCACTAATCCCAGAGCAATCCCTTCTTTCAAGGAAAAGGCGGTGTGGTTCCAAGACCCACAGTCGCAGAGAGTGGTCACGCCGGAATGCAGAGCCAAGGTGGTATTCCTGGCCGCACGTAGCAATCGAACATCGTCGGTATCGGCGTTTACCTCCTCGCCGGTGCGACCGTCGCCGGGCATATTGGTGTGGCTGTGACAGTCAATCAGTCCGGGCAAAAGAGTGCACTGGGGCAAATCCAATACCCCGTATTGACCGGCTGAGTCCACCAGGTTCTTTATCTCTTGATTGGTCTCAATCTCTTCACTCGAACCGATCCAGTGGATTAGATTTTCTTGCAACACCACAGCGGCGCCTGATATGGGAGGGCCGCCCAATCCATCAATTAATTGGCCGGGCTTGATAACCGTGATTGACGTCGAATCCAATGCAGTCTCCTGAGGCAATTTCGGAGCGTGCCCGCCCCGAGCGATTATAGCCCATGCGAGCAGGCCTTAGGCAAACCTAACGGCGCTCTCGGAGCATCAGGAAACCCAAAGGCACAGAGGAAGCGAGGATGAGCAACAGTGCCGGAGCCGCAGCCCGAGCGAAAAATGCCTCGGATGCAGCAGCCCAGATGGAGGTCGCCAGAGTGGTGAAGCCGATAGGACTCAAGATAAGGGTTGCGGGCAACTCTTTCATGGTCAACAAGAACACCAAGGCTGCGCCGGATAAAATCCCCGGGAGCACCAAGGGCAGAGTAACCGTTGTGAACACCTTGAGGGGCGTCTTCCCCAATCCTCTGGCTGCCTCTTCCATCCTGGGGCTGACCTGCAACAACGAGGTCCTAGCGGCCCCAACGGCGGGAGAGAGGAACAGCACGACGTAGGCGAAAATAAGCATTCCCGTGGTCTGATATAAGGGCGGCGCATAGTTGACGCCGAAGAACACCAAACCCAGGGCGATGGATATGCCAGGTAATGCGAACCCGATATATGTGACTCTCTCCAAAACGGTGCTGAATAACCCCAAATACCGTACGGACATCACTGCTACCGGCAGGGCGACAACTACCGTAGCGACCGCAGCCACGGCGGACACAAGCAGCGAATTTCGTGCAGCGTCCCATTGGAATAGCAGCGGCTCACCAGCGGAAACACCTCTAAACACCCAATAGCCAAGGATAGACATTGGCAAGAATAATGCAGCCGAAACAACTATCCCGCAAAAGACCAGAGCGGGCCAAACCCACCGCCCAAGCTTAATCTCCGCACTGGGTCTGGAAACGCTGGAACCGGATACATAGTACCTAGCTCCGCCCCTGGTAAACACCTCACCAACCACCATGCTCAAGGCCAAGCCGACCAGCACGAGGGACATGGCCGCTCCCAATGTTCGGTCCAATGCGGAACCGTATTGAACGAAGATGGCCCAGGTGAACGTCTCGTAGCGCAAAAGGGAGACGGCGCCGAAATCGCTGAGGGTGTATAGAGCCGCCAACAGAGAACCGGCGGCAATCGCCGGCCGCAACTGGCGCAGGATGACCCTAAAGAAGGTGGACCAAGCGTTTTGTCCCAGGCCCCTGGAGCTTTCCTCCAAGGCCGGGTCCATCCGCAACAGACCCGCCCGGACAGTTAGCAGTACATAGGGGTAGCTCAGTAGTGTTAGGGTCAGCATCGCTCCCGGAAAGCCGCTAATGTCCGGCAGCCGGTCAATGCCGAAGATAGATTCCAGCAACCCTTGAAGCATGCCCCGAGGCCCCAAGACCAACACAACGATAAACCCGCCGACGTAGCTGGGAATCACCAGGGGCAGTGCCGTCAGGACAGCCCAAATCCTTCGAAAAGGCAAATCAGTGCGAACGGTGAGCCAAGCCAAGGGCACCGCCAAGATTACCGAGCCTGTGGAGACGGCCCCAACCAACAGCAGGGTGCGGCCCATAATCTCCAGTATTCTCAAGCGGAAAATTGCATCAACAGCGCTGCTGCCATCGCTGGCTGCGCGTATTATCAAGTAGACGGGCGGCAGGAGCACCGCCGCAGAGACAACGAGGGCTGGAACCCAAACGACAGCCGAAGGCCACGGAGGCTTAAAATACAGCCGACTCAACACAAACGAACCAATCGTTGAATTTATAGCCGTGGCCCCTCCGTTGGATAGGTTAAAGCCAATTCCAAAAGCAAAGGTGTTTTGGATTAATCCCATTGGCCTGGATTAACCCGAAGGCAATCTGGACCGGCGCTATGGCAATATCCCCACGGACTGAAGGAGTTTTTGGGTGCCATCCAGGTCCGACAGCACGGCTACTGATACATCCGGGTGGGGGAAATCGGCGATAGGCACCTGCCCTCCTTGGGCCCGGATGCCGTCGATAATGGGATATTCGAAGGTTTCGCTGGCGAAGTAGCTCTGTGCCACCGGGGACAGCAGGAATCTCAAGAACCTCTGGGCCAGGTCCTGTTTCTCCGAATTGCTCAATATGCCTGCTCCGGCCACCATTACAACGGACCCCGGTCCGCCCGACCTAGGGTGGTAATTCCGCGCTTGGAACCCTTCACCTTCCTCGGCAAGAAAGCGGTGTAGGTAATAGTGGTTTACAAAGCCCACGTCTATCTCACCAGATGCTGCCGCAGCTACTATAGGCGTATTCTTGGGATAGACTTTCGGGTCGTTGTCATTGATTCCCTCAAGCCATAGGCGTGTCTTGTCCTCCCCCCAGATACCTCTCATCGCAGAAACCATGGTTTGGAAAGAAGCGTTGGTTGGCGCCCAGCCAATGCGCCCGCGCCACCGGGACTCGACAAAACCGAATAGGTCGTCTGGTAAGTCTGCCTCGGTCAATTCTTCGGTGTTGTACACAACCGTTCTAGCCCTTCCCGAAAGGCCAACCCACCGTTTTGAGGGGGCTTTTGCCCAGTCCGGAACCAAGGCCAATATATCATCCGGCAAAGGGGCGAGCATGCTTTCCACTGCGCCAAGTCCTCCTGGGTCTTGGGCGAAAAACACGTCGGCCGGAGTCCGTTCGCCCTCTTCCAGCAATGTGGCAGCCAAAAGTGGGGTGCTGGCATATTTCACCAGGACATTGGCTCCCGAGGACGCTCCGAACTGCTGGATTATCGGGGCCACCAGCGACTCGCTACGGCCTGAATAAATGGTCAGGGTGTTGGATTCTGATCCACCACCGCACGCCGCCAACAGCAATGTAAGCGTCAACACCCAAATACCAGCGATTATCCTGCCCTTAAGTGATGAAACCCCAAATCTCGTAACCATTTTTGCGGCACACCTCATACAACTGCATATTTTCCAGGGTCCCGTCCACTACCAGGGAAGCGTGGCCTGTGCCAAGCCGGTTCATCTGTCAGACTGACAGGTTTTAACTATCTGAGAGTCGCCGACGTCCATACATAGTATAAAATAATGGTATGCTTTGTTTTAAAAACAAGTATGAACGATGTTAAACGCAAAGGATACCTCTGCGAATATCACAATGTCAACGGTTTTTGATTAACCTTCAATGTATGTGCTAAGTATGTACCCGGTATATATTCCGTATGTACTCTGGGCATGCACCGGTTATGACAACCGGATCCTTCGCTGCGGTTTATTCAAGGTAAGATTAGCGAGCTCGCTCTCCTGATCCAGGCACAAGATCCCATCCATTATTCGGCAGTTCGTGTGTTGACACTGGATATACATACGTCTACACTAATATTCGACTCGTGTACAGATACTAAAGTAGGATGTACAAGCATTCCGCCAAAGTTACGGTCCCTAGTTAGAGGCTAAAAAGGCGGAAACCGAGGCCGAGTTTTCGATTCTAGATTAACCGACCCAGCTAAACGGCCCGAATCAACCGTCGAAACTGAACCTGGCTCACGGGAAAATAAATGGCTCCTACCAGTGCACATCCTGCCGACGGACATATTGACGTTGGCGCCGAACCCGATACCCAGCAGGCCTCCCAAGCTGATGGCCTGACGAACTTGGATGACGCTGTCGGCACGCCCACTCTAGTGTGCGACGCTTTAACCAAGCAGTTTGGCAAAGTGAGGGCCGTGGAAGGCCTGAATTTGTCTGTCGCTCAAGGTGAGATTCTAGCCTTGGTCGGCCCCAGTGGTTGCGGCAAGACCACGGCATTGCGCCTCATTGCCGGGTTTGACCAGCCCGATTCCGGAACCGTCACTCTCCACGGAAAAATTGTAGGGCGGCCAGGGAGCGGGCTTCCTCCGGAAAAGCGCCGCGTCGGCATGGTCTTCCAAGAAGGCGCTCTCTTCCCTCATTTGACTGTGGAAAAAAATATCGCTTACGGACTTCCTCGATCAGGAGATCGTAAACAAAAAGTCGACCAAGTCCTAGAGTTGGTGGGCCTCACCGGCCTGGGGCATCGAATGCCCCACGAGCTATCCGGAGGCCAACAGCAACGGGTGGCATTGGCCAGGGCCTTGGCGCCGAATCCGGATATATTGTTGTTGGACGAACCATTCTCCAACCTGGATCCCAAACTACGGGAGCAGGTGCGCCGAGATGTGCTGGAGATACTAAAAAACAGCCAAATCACCACGGTGTTCGTAACCCACGACCAAGAAGAGGCTCTTTTCGTGGGGGATACCATCGCTGTCATGAACAATGGCCGGGTGGAGCAATCCGGCCCGCCCGAGGAGGTTTTCCACCACCCGGTTACCCGTTTCGTGGCCCAATTTATCGGATTGGTGGATTTCTTGCCCGCCTGGCATGAAGACGGCCAATTGATGACCGAGGTTGGCTCGGTCAAGCGGTCAACCGAGACGCCCGGGCATATCGCCAGCCCGGCCTTGCAGTTATCCGACGACACAGGCCATCTCTCTGAGCAGGGATCCACAGCACAAGCTATCGAAGTGATGGTCCGGCCCGATTGTCTGGACTGCTATCCTTACGCTCAGGTGACGGCTGTAAATGGGCAGACTCGCAAATCCCAAGGGGTTATCATAGATCGGGAGTTCCGAGGTTCTTTCTATCTCTACCGGGTTGCTTTAGCCTCGGGTAACACCGTCCGCTGCTCGCTCCCCCATACTGCTGATTATTCCATTGGTGAGGAAGTGGAAGTGGCGCTTCGGCAAGGTCATGACCTTCGGCCGTTCAAAGACCAGCGTCCTTTCCTTTACTGATAAATCGCCAGTCCTGCGACATTATTTCCCTTTTTACCCATTTATTATTAACGAATTGTACCCATTTACAGAAGACTAGCGGCTCGGCCGCAGCGAAGTCTCTCTTTTGCGGCTATCAAGCGAATAACCTGGTTACAGAGATTGCGGATGCGACGACAGAAAAAAGACACCGGCGAAACGGTGATTATGGATAGCGATGCCGGCGTTGACCGGCTCTCGCCCGGGACCGAGAACTACCTGTTATGCCTTTACAAGCTGTTGGAAGACTCGGAAATCCCTACGATAACTCAACTCACGGACACTCTGAAGCAACTTCCCACAACCGAAGGACTGGGTACTTCCGTGCCTTCGGTGGCAGGCATGATTCGCAGGATGCAAAGACAATCGTTGGTGGAGATCGGTTCAGACAAGCGCATCAGGCTAACCGGCAGGGGGCTTGAGGGAGCTGAGGATATCGCCCGGCGTCATAGATTGGCCGAGTGGCTGGTGGTGCGGCTTTTAGGCATGGAGCTTTACCAAGCCCACAATGAAGCCCATAGACTGGAACATGGCATGTCTAAAGAGTTTGAGCAGAAGTTGGTGGAACGGTTGGGCAACCCCAAGCGTTCACCCTATGGCCGCCCCATCCCCGGCTCCGGCGAACCCCGCATGCCGGAGAATGCCGTGACGCTGGATAATGCGACACCCGATGTGGCGTACATGGTGGACCGGGTACCGGAGGAAGACTCTAAGTTGTTGCGGTTTCTATCCGAATCGCTGATTGTTCCAGAATGCCAGGTGACGGTTGTGGAAGCTGCCCCCTACCTGGGAGTCTTGGAGGTAGCCACGCAGATGGGGAAGGTGTCGATTGGGTACAATGTGGCCCAGCAAATCTTGGTCCGCGATGTGGGCCAAGCTTAACTGCTGCGGCCTCGATTAATCTTCGGGCTCAGCTTCTGGGTCAACTTCTGGAACTAGAGACTTTCGCACCGTGGCCCACCCATCCGCCATGCTACGGTCCGGCATGGGCAGTAGCTCTTCTTCCCTGGCCACTTTAATCAGCACGAACACCGGCCCGGTTTGGGCCATAACATCCTCCAAGCCCAAAACCAGCTCTTCCAGCTTATCGAACTCGTAGACTTTTGCGTAGCCAGCGCCTTGGGCCATGGCTTGAAAGTCTATGGCGTCCAGTCCCTTGATTGGGATCCCCCGGGTGGACCGGAAAGCAGCGTCCTCGAATACCAGGTGTACCAGGTTCTGAGGCCCGGACTCACCAACGGTGGCTAGAGCACCCAAGTCCGTGCGTAGGGTGGCATCGCAATCCAATACCAGTACCTTGCTATCGGGTTGGGCCAAGGCCAACCCCAACCCCACCGCCGGTGCCCGGTCCATGCAGTCCATCAGGTCCACGTCCAAATCCCGGCGCTGGGACACTTGGGCCCACTCTCTCAGGGCTGATGAAGTGGACACCACCAAAGCATCTTTACGGTGGAAATTGACCGCCTTGGTCGCTTCCATTGAATCCATCATTGATTAAGTTCCATCTGCATCCGTATCTTCACGTGAACCCATCATTAGTTAAGTTCCATCGGCATCCGTATCTTCACGTAGAACAAACCTACAATTTTTCTGTATCTTCGGTCGTCGCCGGGTTCGCTTCGGAGATAGACGCATCACCGGCTTTGTTTTCATCAAATATCGGCAGGTAGCTGGGGTCCGACTTTCTAGCCTGCACCATCAGATATGTGGCCAATAGAACCACGGCTGCTCCCACAATGCCCAGGCCAATGTTCGGACGGGAAAACCCCTGGTACAGCAGCCAGAAGCCCAGCGTGAATGCGGCGTAGCTGAGCAGCCTGCCAAATAAGCCTTTCGCCAATAATTTTAGCATTGGAAGATAAACCTATGACATTGCCTGAATGTATTTTCCGGGGGGGGGGTGAAACCGAGACATCAACAAAGCTAACTCATGAAGTTCGAGGCAACGTTAAAACGTTGCCTCGATAGTCACGTTTTAGTCCCTTCAGCCGATGGCGGCGCCCTCACCTCAAAACCATCATTCAGAGGAGCGAGAGCGACGAAGAATCCCCTGGCTCAAGCGCAAGATTCTTCGCTTCCCTCAGAATGACAGTGATAGGGAGACCATTGGGGCAAAGCACCTTGGCGGTCGCCTGGATATAGTTTTTAGCCTTTGCCAATGGCTTCCGGCAACTCCTTTATGGCAGTATGCACGCTACGACGGGCTGGCTCCCGGAACTGCACAGGAGTGTTATCGACTTCTGGGGCGACCACCAGATGAACAAAGACCGGTCCTTTTGCGGACAAGACTTGGTCGATACTCGTTGTCAGGTCTTCCAGATTGTCGAATGAAAAGGTTGCGGCGTAGCCCGCCCCCTCGGCCAGTTTCTCCCAATCAGCTCGGCCAGCGCCGGGCACAGGTTGACCACCGGTTACAGCGTAAATTCCGTTGTCGAAAACAAAATGAATCAGGTTTTCCGGTGCCTTGTTGGACATCGTGACCAGCGAACCAAGATTCATCAACAGGCTTCCATCGCCGTCCAGAACCATCACCTTGCGCTCGGGATGAGCTAGCGCCAACCCCAGTCCCACAGAGGACGCTTTGCCCATGCAACCCGACAAAGGGAAATCCAGTTCGTCATGGGTGCTGACGCTGGGTAGTCCCATGCGGACATTACCTGCGTTCATGGTCGGGACGATTACGGCGCCGTTGCGCTTGCTGTCCAGCAGTCTCACCACGTCCGTGTTATTTATCATTATCGCTTTTCCTTCTTGAGCCGTAATTGGCCGTCTTATGCCCTAATTGGCTGTCTTATTTCCTGCTCGGCCATAGTTAGGCGCCAAACTCGCTGCCCACCAGCACCGCCACCGGTTTCTGAGTGCGCTCCGCTTCCTCGGCTGCCAGGCTGATTCGGTCTGCGTCTTCGTCGGTTTCTATCAGATAATAGCTGATGCCCCAGGCGTGGAGGATGTGCTCGATGAAGCGCGCGGCGGAGTCGGTGGTCAGCCCATGTCGGCTCCAGCCTCGGTACCCAATCAGCATCACCAACGGCTGATGTACGTCCAGACCCAGGCCGCGTATGGAGTCACCGGACTCAAAAATGCCGGTATTCTGAATCAAGACCACGGGTTTCTTACCCCCGACCCACAGACCGGCGGCTATCGCCATGGTTTCACCTTCCCGGCACACCGGTACGAGGTCCAGACCGGGTTCATTGGTCAGTAAGTGATACATGAAGTTTGTCTCGCTATCCGGAAGCCACACTACGTGAGTAAAATCATTCTTCTTGAGTTCTTCAATAATCGCAGCCGGATGCAACACCGTTTCGTGAGTAGTCATCTAAGCTCCTTATTAAGGCCTTCGCCGGGGCCGGTCGCCAGCCATCTTCAGAGAATTTTGCATAAACAGGAACGGCCATATTATAAGAAGACGGCGGATTAGCCGTCAACAAATTGGTTTAGGGTGGTACTTCGCAGGGCGCCTGTACTAAAACTCGGCGTTCTTGGGAGTGCGAGGGAAGGGGATAACGTCGCGGATATTGGATACGCCTGTAACGAATTGAACAGTACGCTCGAAACCCAGTCCAAATCCGGCATGGGGCACGGTCCCGTAGCTGCGTAAGTCCAGATACCAAGAGTATTCGGTTTCCGACAGACCTGCATCCTTCAACCTGGCCAAGAGCACATCCCGGCGCTCTTCCCGCTGGCTGCCGCCGATTATCTCTCCGATCCTAGGAACGAGAGTATCCATTGCCCGAACGGTCTTGCCGTCGTCGTTCATGCGCATGTAAAAGGCCTTTATCTCTTTGGGATAGTCCGTGACTATCACCGGTCTGCCTATCCTGCTTTCGGTCAGATAGCGCTCGTGTTCCGATTGCAGGTCCAGACCCCATTCCACTGGAAATTCGAACTTTTCACCGGAGTTTTTCAACAACTCGAGGGCCTCTGTGTAGGTGATGCGCTCAAAGTTGGAGGACACGATGTCTTCAAGAGTCGAAATTACCGTTTGGTCGTGCCATTGGTTGAAAAAAGCAAGATCGTCGGAACAGCGGTCCAAAACGTTCTTGAACACGTGCTTGAGAAATTCTTCGGCTAGATTCGCCAGGTCGTCCAAGTCGCAAAATGCCACTTCCGGCTCGACCATCCAGAACTCGGCCAGATGGCGGGAAGTGTTGGAGTTCTCAG
>Ga0066376_10001278_pt1 | contig 24517 bp, 27 predicted proteins | sample Knorr_S15_td_Bot_FD_77009 | JGI IMG/M metagenome (GOLD analysis project Ga0066376, IMG submission 77009) | Marine microbial communities from Southern Atlantic Ocean transect - Knorr_S15_td_Bottom_ad_5009_LV_A | ecosystem: Environmental > Aquatic > Marine > Oceanic | place: Southern Atlantic...
CCTTCTTTGCGGCAGGCTTGCGGCGGGAACGGCGCGGCTTTTCGGGCGCCTCTTCAGGTGCGGCGGCGGCGGCATCGGCCGTATCGGCTGCATCCGTTTCGGGCGGCGGCGGTTGATCGCCATCAGCTGGCGTAACTGTAGCATCAGCCGGCGAGTCGTCGGACGCGGCCTCGACGCCGGTCTCGTCGTTAATCTCTGGGGTGGCGGGCTGGTCGCCCGATCCACGACGCCGTCTGCGACCACCGCGTTTACCGCGGCGGCGACGCTTGCGGACCCCTCCCCCTTCGCCATTATCATCCTTGGCTTCCCGGGCTTCCCGGACTTCCCTGGGCTGGTCTTCGTCACCGGCGTCGGCGGCAAGCGCTTCGGGAACCTCGGCATCCTGGCCGGTATCAGCCGTGCTCTGGCTTTCAATCTCATCGTCCCGCTGACCGCGTGACCGGCGGCGGCGGCGTTTGCGCCCCGACCTTTCGCCGTCGGCCTCGGCGGCTCCCTCGGATGCCTCGGCGCCCGGCCGCACCCGAGTGCGATCGAGACGATAGTCGGGCGGGATCAGGCTATCGTCGCTCTCCAGGGTGACTGTGAAATCGTAGCGTTTTTCAATTTCTATGAGCGTCGAACGTTTCTGATTGAGAATATAGAGGGCGACATTGCCGGGCACATGCACCGTGATATCGTCGTTGCGCGCAAGAATACCTTCCTCCTCGATAGCGCGCAGCACATGGAGCGCGGTCGATTCGGTCGAGCGGATATGGCCGCTACCGTCGCAATGATGGCAAGCCTCACTACTCGCCTCAAGCAGGCTGGAGCGAAGCCGCTGGCGAGACATTTCCATCAGGCCGAAATGGCTGATACTGCCGAGCTGAATACGCGCCCGGTCGCCCTTCATGGCTTCCTTCATGCAGCGCTCGACATTACGTACATTGCGCGAATTTTCCATGTCGATGAAATCGATCACGATAAGCCCGGCCAGATCGCGAAGGCGAAGCTGGCGGGAGATTTCCTCGGCGGCTTCGAGATTGGTCTTGGTCGCGGTCTCCTCGATATTGCGCTCGCGGGTGGCGCGGCCCGAGTTCACGTCGATGGCGACCAGGGCCTCGGTCGGGTTGATCACGATATAGCCGCCCGATTTGAGGCGCACGGTCGGAGAATGGAAGGCATCCAGCATGCTTTCCACTTGAAAGCGGTGGAACAGGGGGATGGTCTCGTTATATAACTTGATGCGCCGCGCATGGCTGGGGGTCAGCATGCGCATGAATTCCTTGGCCAGGCGATAGCCGCTCTCGCCTTCGATCAGCACTTCCTCGATATCCTTGGAATAGAGATCGCGAAGCGTACGGCTGATCAGGCTGGCCTCTTCATGGATCAAGGTCGGCGCCGCCGATTCGAATGTTAGCTGTCGGATGCTTTCCCACAGCTTGGCCAGATAGGAGAAATCGCGCTTGATTTCGGCCTTGGTACGCTCCAATCCCGCGGTGCGCAGTATGACGCCAATGCCTTCAGCCACCGGCAGATCATTGGCGATGGTCCGCAGCCGCTTGCGATCCTCGGGGTTGGCGATCTTGCGGGAGATGCCACCGCCGCGGGAGGAATTAGGCATCAGCACACAGTAGCGCCCGGCGAGTGACAAGTAGCTGGTCAACGCGGCGCCCTTGGTGCCGCGCTCTTCCTTAACCACCTGGACCAGCAGAACCTGGCGCCGCTTGATGACTTCCTGGATGCGATAGTTGCGATGGGGCCGCGAATGGCGGATTTCAATCTCTTCGACTTCATCGCCGCCGATTTCATCGAAATGGGAATCGGCGGGAGTCGAGTCTCCACTCTCATCTTCAGTGGTGTTGCGATCATCATCGCCGGGCTCTTCCACAGCGTCAGGCTCGGCATCATCCGTCGCAGCGCCGGCAGCTATTTCATCGGCGTCATCGTCAGACTCAGCGGCTGATGCATCTTCAGCAATCAGCGCCTCGCGATCGGCGATGGGTATCTGATAGTAGTCGGGATGAATCTCACTGAACGACAGGAAGCCGTGACGGTTTCCGCCATAATCGATGAATGCCGCCTGAAGCGACGGCTCGACGCGGGTTACCTTGGCGAGATAAATATTTCCCTTGAGTTGTTTTTTATTCGCCGACTCGAAATCGAAATGTTCGAGTTGGCTGCCGTTGAGTACGACAACGCGAGTTTCCTCTGCGTGCATCGCATCGATAAGCATACGTTTTGCCATAAGGCTGTTGCTCCATGACGAAGCCCGGTTGCGTCGGCGCGAAATACCGTCGCGGGGCCTGTCATCGTTTCTGCGAAGCCGGCATGCCTCGACCCGCTAGCGCGCTCTAAACACAACGGCCAGGTCGGGGAGGTCTCCAGGCTATCAATCCTTGTCATCTGATTTGACTCGTCATCTGATGGGATCCGGCTTCGGGTTGGTCCATAAGTTTACAGTGTCTCGCAAGGCCTCGGGGAGCGAGCAATCTCGTCTCTCCTGGCGGCGCATTTCATTCTCTATTGTTGAGTTCACGTTTGCGCCCCTGGCCTCACGGCCCGCCCACAAGTGATAGGAACGAGCCGGTAACTGAATATCGCATCGCTATCATACAGGGTAATTTTGAAATCTAACAACGAGATTATTAATGAATCAGAAATGACTAGGCGTAAAACACCGAATATCACTAAATCTATTGAATCCTCATCGAAAAGAACGCTATATCTAGTGTGGTTGTGGGTTCTGAGTAGTTTACAAAGCTCTGGGTCGAGGGGAGTCTTGGTGCGGTCCTTGTTACGAATTCTTGTCCTGCTGCTGATGCCGCTCTTCGGCGTGGCGGCCAATGCAGCCGAGTTGGCGGTGACTGGAATTCGCCTGGGCGAGCAAGCCTACGGCACACGCGTGGTCCTCGATATCACCGGACAGCTCGACCATCGCGTCTTCACCCTGCCCGATCCCTACCGGGTGGTCATTGACCTTCCCGAGGTTGAATGGCGCCTGCCCGCCACGACGCTCACCGTCGGGCGCGGACTGGTCCAGCAGTTCCGCTACGGCCTGTTCAAGCCCGGTGTCTCTCGGGTGGTGCTCGATGTAGCCGGGCCGGTAGCGGTCAAGCGGTCCTTTATCCTGCAACCGACAGCGGATTTCGGCCATCGCCTGGTGCTCGATCTCGAGTTGGTGTCGGCTGAAAGCATGCGCCAACAGGCAGCACTCCCGCCGCCGCCAGAGCCAGAGGCCTCACCCCAGATCAAGCCCAAACCCAAAACGCCCGGCGCCCTGCCGCTCATCGCAGTCGATGCCGGCCATGGCGGCGTCGACCCGGGAACCACCGGCCTGAACGGCGGCTATGAGAAAACGGTTACCCTCGCCTTCGCTCTCGAACTGAGGCGCCAAATCGAAGCCAGCGGGCGCTATCGGGTGGTGCTGACCCGTGATCGCGATGTTTTCATCGAATTGCGCAAGCGCGTCGAAGTGGCGCGTGATCACGGCGCCGATCTGCTCATTTCCCTGCATGCCGACGCCCTCTCCAATCGCCGTGTCAATGGCGCCGCCGTCTACACCCTGTCGAAAAAAGCCTCCGACGCCGAGGCTGAGGAACTCGCCGCCAAAGAGAACAAGGCCGATGTGATCGCCGGCATCAGCCTGGTAGGCGAGGGCTATGACGAGAATGTCGCCAACATCCTGATCGACCTGGCGCGGCGCGAAACCATGAACCTGTCGGCCGAATTCGCTACTCTTATCATTCCGGAATTAGCTAAGGAAATCAGCCTGTTACGAAAAACCCACCGCTATGCGGGTTTCCGCGTTCTCAAGGCACCCGACGTGCCGTCGGTGCTCATTGAAATGGGCTATCTGTCGAACCCGGAGGACGAAGCCCGGCTGTTTGATGCGAACCACCGCAACAAGCTGATGGGCGCCGTGCTGCGCGCCATCGACAGCTATTTCGCCGCCAAGAAGGACAGCTAATCACGGTTGACCAGGGGGATAAGGCCCATAAGACGGATCACAACTCGGCCACATTTTGGGCTTATACCCCAGGCTAGCCTGGATTAAATAGACCCGATGAGAGTTCTCGCAGTCCTATTCTTTTTATTCCTGCTGTTCGTGGCCGCGGCGGGTGGGGGCGGATTTTATCTGCTCTATTACTATGGTCGCGGCTTGCCCGATTACCAGCAGCTCGCCAATTACGAACCGCCGACAATGACCCGGGTCCATGCGGGCGATGGGCAGCTGCTCGCTGAATATGCCACCGAGCGCCGTATCTTCGTGCCGGTCACCGCCATGCCGCGCCGGGTCATCGATGCTTTTCTCGCCGCCGAGGACAAGAATTTTTACCAGCATCCGGGAGTCGATTTCACCAGCGTGGCGCGCGCCATGCTGCGCAACATCGCCGCCCTCGGCAAGGGCAAACGCCTTCAGGGCGCATCGACCATCACCCAACAGGTCGCCAAGAATTTCCTGCTGACCAACGAGGTCTCCATCGAACGCAAAGTGAAAGAGGCGATCCTCGCTTTCCGTATCGAGAAGGCCTTCTCGAAGGACCGAATCCTTGAGCTCTATCTCAATGAAATCTATCTCGGCAAGGGCTCCTATGGCGTTGCCGCGGCATCTCTCAACTATTTCAATAAATCTCTCGACGCCCTGACCATCGCCGAAACCGCCTATCTCGCGGCTCTGCCAAAGGCGCCGAACAACTATCACCCGGTGCGTCATCGCAAGGCGGCTACCACGCGCCGCAACTGGGTCATCGGCCGTATGCTTGAGGAGGGCTTCATCGAGCCCGGCGATGCGGCCCGCTCGAAGGCCGAGCCGCTGATTACCGAGCAGCTCGATCCCATCGAATTCACCAGCGCCGATTACTTCAAAGAGGCGGTGCGGCGCCGGCTGATCGCTCTGTACGGCAAGGAACAGCTCTACGAGGGCGGCCTCTCCGTGCGCACAACGGTCGACCCCAAGCTCCAGGCAGCCGCCGAGAAGGCGCTGCGCGACACCATGATCGAATATGACCGCCGCCACGGCTGGCGCGGGCCCTTGACAAATATCGACGCCAGCGCCGATTGGGAAAAACAGCTCGCCGCGGTGCCGAGAACGCGAGGCCAAGGCGACTGGCTGCGGGCGGCGGTGCTCGCCCTCGATGACCGGGCGGCCGATATCGGCCTGGTCGACGGTTCCCGCGGGCGTCTGGACCTAGCGGAACTGATTTGGGCGCGGGCCTGGAAAAAAGGCCAGCGCATCGGCGCCGAAATCGTCAGGCCGCGAAATGTCCTCGCCCTTGGCGATGTGGTGCTGGTCCAGCCTGTGCCCCCGGATACAAGCGATGCCGGCCAGACCGACGAGACCATGCCCGCCGACCCGGACGGTGATGAACCGCCGCCCTACGGCCTGCGGCAAATCCCCGAGATCAGCGGCGCCCTGGTGGCCCTCGATCCGCATACCGGGCGGGTTCTGGCCATGGTCGGCGGCTTCAGCTATGACCTCAGCGAGTTCAACCGGGCGACCCAGGCCAAGCGCCAGCCCGGTTCATCCTTCAAGCCGATCGTCTATATGGCGGCCCTCGACGGCGGCTACACCCCGGCAAGTATCGTCGACGACGCGCCCATCGTCATCGACCAGGGGCCCGACAAGCCGAAGTGGAAGCCGGCCAACTACACCACCAAATTCTACGGCCGCGCCCCGTTGCGTATCGGCATCGAGAAATCGCGCAACCTGATGACCGTACGCCTGGCGCGGGTGCTCGGCATGGATACCATCGCGGATTATGCCAATCGCTTCGGCGTGGCCGACGATCTGCCGCCCTATCTGCCCATGGCGCTTGGCGCCGGCGAGACCACCCTGCTGCGCATGGCCACCGCCTACGCGATAATCGTCAACGGCGGCAAACGGGTCAAAGCGGCGCTGATCGAGCGTATCCAGGACCGCAACGGCAGCACTATCTACCGCCGGGATTCGCGCCCCTGCGACGACTGCATGGCCGACCGCTGGAAAGATCAAGCGCAACCCCGCGTCGCCGACGGCCGCACCCGGGTAATCGGCGCCGACACCGCCTATCAGATGGTGTGGATCATGCGCGGCGTGGTCGAGCGCGGCACTGGCAGGCGCATCCGCTCCCTCGGCAAACCCCTGGCCGGCAAGACCGGCACCACCAATGAGAACAAGGACGCCTGGTTCATCGGCTTTTCGCCCGACCTGGTGGCCGGCGTCTTCATGGGCTTCGACCGGCCCATTCCACTCGGCTACAAGGAGACCGGCTCTCGGGTCGCGGTGCCCGCCTTCAAACGCTTCATGGCCGAGGCCCTGGCCGACAAGCCGGCGATCCCGTTCCGTATCCCGCGCGGGATTCGTCTGGTGCGCATCGACGGCGACACCGGCCTGCTGCCCAGCGCGGCCAGCGAGCGCGTCATCCTCGAAGCCTTCAAGCCCGGCACCGAACCGACCAGCGCCATCCCCACCAAGGAAGCCGGCGCCGAGGGGCTGTATTAGAGGCAGCGATCAATATTTCCGCGATCACACAGCCTGGACGGGCGGGCCCGCCAATCGGTTCATACGGCATTCGTTAACCCGGACGCACCCGCCGATGCAGCGCCACGCGAAAGCATGACAACACGAACCCTCGCTTTCTTCGATTGAGCGAAGCCGTCAGAGCCCTGCTTTCGGGTTCAGCTTGCCGGTGCTGTCAGATAAGGCTCTTCGTCGTCCCATACCCGGTATCGCGGCAAATTATCTGACGTATCGAACCAGGCTATCCGTTCACCATGGTGAATATGGCCCTCAGGCGCGAAGGCATCCGGGTTGTCGAGGGTACTGATCAAAACCTCGACTAGCGGGCCGAGTTCTCCGCCATCACCTTCCCAGGTCATGGGTGTGCCGCAATCACCGCAGAATCCACGGCCCACACCGGGTGTAGATTCATAGATTTTCCGCTCGCCCTTGGTGAATTTGACCTGATCTTTCTTATAGCCGAGCAGCACCACAGCCGGCGCGCCGGTGTGTTTCCGACAGCTGGTGCAGTGGCAGTACAGTGTGGAAAACGGGACCCCTGTCGCCGCATAACGCACGGCCCCGCACATGCATCCGCCTGTGGCGTTTTCTTTTGAGTCAGTCATACTTATTCCTTTGTTCAAACACTCCGTTAGTAGGATAGACCATACAGAATGTGTTGGTCAAAAGCGCTAAACGATCACGGGTTCACCAGCATTAACGGGGCCGATTATAGGGCGCGCCGATTGACCTAGCCCGGACCGATGCCGGAAGCGTAAAGACAAAAATGACCTTCTCGTCACGCCGTGATCCGACGGTCGCCCACTGGTCGCGTTCCTGGTTTATGAAGGTGGTGATCACCTCGACTATCTCTCCCTGGTCATCGTGAATTTTATGTTCCGTGAGTTCACCGCCGGTAAACTGGGAAACCATCACTTCGAAATTCGGGATGACGGCCGAACATTTCCCGTCCGGGAAGATATTCGACAAGGAGACATAGTGATCGTCGACCCCGGCCCCGGCCCCGGTAGCCATGCTGAGGCCAATCACGAGAGCCAGCACGGCCGCCCCCCGGATGAGAGCGGCCTTGATGTGGATAAGCCTGTTGCTGGACATGATGGCGCCCTTCGGTCTGCGTCAGTAAAAACCGCAAAAATTATACCGGCTTTGAAGAATTATACGGTTCAAGATTTTGTGACCGCAAATGCCGTTTTCACGACCGACAGGGCTTCCGCCCGTGCGCTACGGGCGCTATACAACATCTGCCGACACGCCACCAACCAGAGGTCATCCATGCGCGCCGAAGTTGCCGCCCACGCGGAAGAAATTGAGCAGTCTTTGGAACTGCTGAGGAGGCATCTTTGACTGGGACAACGCCCTCGTCCGCCTCGCAGAACTGAACGCCCAAGCCGAAGACCCGGCCCTGTGGGATGACGCCGAGGCCGCGCAGAAGATCATGCGCGAGCGCACCCGGCTGGATACGGCGATCAGCGAATGCCGGACCTATGAGCAGGAACTCGCCGACCAGATCGAGTTCGCCGAAATGGGCGAGGCCGAAGACGACGAGACCGTGGTCGACGAGGCCATCGCGGCGCTCGGCAAGCTGTCCGACAGCACCCGCCGCCTGCGCCTCGAATCCCTGTTGTCGGGCGAGGCCGACGGCAATGACTGTTTCCTCGAGGTCCATGCCGGGGCCGGCGGCACGGAAAGCCAGGATTGGGCCGAGATGCTGCTGCGCATGTATCTGCGCTGGGCCGAACGCCAGGGCTACACGGTCGAATGGCTGGAGGAAAGCGCCGGCGAGGAGGCCGGTATCAAATCGGCCACCCTGCGTTTTTCCGGCGCCAACGCCTACGGCTGGAGCAAGACCGAAAGCGGCGTCCACCGCCTGGTGCGTATCTCACCGTTCGATTCGAGCGCCCGGCGCCACACCAGCTTCGCCAGCGTCTGGGTCTATCCGGTGGTCGATGATTCCATCGAAATCGTCATCGATGATAAAGACCTGCGCATCGATACCTACCGCGCCTCGGGCGCCGGCGGCCAGCATGTCAACAAGACCGACAGCGCCGTTCGCATCACCCATGCGCCGAGCGGCATCGTCGTGCAATGCCAGAACAGCCGCTCGCAACACCGCAATAGGGCCGAGGCCCACAAGGTGCTGCGCGCCCGGCTCTATGAGCTTGAGTTGCGCACCCGCGAGGAAGCCGCCCAAGCCGAGGCAGACGCCAAGAGCGATATCGGCTGGGGCCACCAGATCCGATCCTACGTGCTGCACCCCTATCAGATGGTCAAGGACCTGCGCACCGGGGTCGAGACCTCGAACACCAGCGCCGTGCTCGACGGCGACCTCGACATTTTCATGGCCGCCGCCCTCGCCGCCCGCATCGGCGACGGCGGCTAACTCAAACTAAAGAGTCAACTCATCATGCTGTCCAACTCCGTAATCATCGCCGCCTACCGTGACAAAACGTCGGCCTCGGCAAGCCTCGCCGCCCAGGCCGCAGATATGTTTCCCTCAGGCGTGACCCACGACGCCCGCCATCTCGACCCCTACGGCATTTATGTGGAACGCGGGTTGGGGTCGCGCAAATGGGACGTCGACGGTAATGAATATGTCGATTATTTCGGCGGCCACGGCGCCCTGCTGCTGGGCCATAACCATCCCGACGTTGTCGCGGCCATCCATGCGGCGATGGATCTGGGCAGCCAGTTCGGCGCCAACCACCCCTATGAGCTGCGCTGGGCCGAAGCGGTGCAAAAGCTCATGCCCGGCGCCGAGCGGCTGCGCTTCACATCATCGGGCACCGAGGCCACCCATCTCGCCCTGCGCTTGGCGCGCAAAGCGACGGGCAAGAGCAAGCTGATCCGCCTGAAGGGTCACTTTCACGGCTGGCACGATCACATGGCGGGCGGCGTCACCAGCCAGATGGACGGCTCGGCCGCGCCCGGGGTGGTAGATGGTATCGCCGACAATGTGATCCTCGCACCGCCGGGCGACAGTGAAGCCCTGGGCCGGATCATGGCCGACAATGACGATATCGCAGCACTCATCTTCGAGCCGACGGGCGCATTTTTCGGCCTCCTCCCTCTGCCGCCCGGCTACCTCCAGGCGGCGCGCGACCTGTGTGATCGCCATGGGGTGCTGTTGATCTTCGATGAAGTGGTCACCGGCTTTCGCGTCTCACCGGGCGGCGCGCAAGGCCACTACGGGGTGATTCCGGACCTGACGGCAGCTGCCAAAATCCTCGCCGGCGGCCTGCCGGGCGGCGCCATCTTCGGGGCCAAAGCCATACTCGACGGCCTCGATTTCCAGGCGGCGAGCGAGGCCGGCGGCGAAAAGGTCCAGCACCAGGGCACCTTCAACGCCAACCCGGTCTCGGCCGCGGCCGGGGTCGCGGCGCTTAACATCATCGCCACGACCGACGCTTGCGAGCGCGCCAACGCCGCCGCCGCGAGCCTGCGGGCCGGGGTTAACGATCTGTTTGAACAGGAGGGTGTGCCCTGGGCCTATTACGGCGAGTTCTCGTCGCTCCATCTGTTCACCAATCCGGAGGGTCTGGACATTACGCCGACCGCCTTCGATCCCCTCGCCTTGTCCACGGCACAGCTCCTAGCGACCTCGGCGGACGCCCTGCATAAATTCCGCCTCGCCATGCTGGTCAACGGCATTGATATGAACCCGCGCTGCGGCGGCGTCCTGTCGGCGGCTCACGATAGCGACGATATCTCGCTGACCGTCAGCGCGCTCGGCCGCGCCATCGAAATGCTCAGGCAGGAAAACCTGCTCTAGACAACCGAAATTCCGCCACCGCCTCACGGGTGATGGTATAGGCCGCACGGAGCTCAAGGCTGGCGATCAGGGCGCCGACGGCGAGGTCGGGCCAGGCCGACACGGTCACCGCCACCGCCCCGGCGGCAATGATCACCGCGATATTCGCGATAGCGTCATTACGGCTGCACAGCCACACCGAGCGCATGTTGAGATCGTCGCCGCGATGCCAATAGAGCAGCAGGGCGGAGCCCGCGTTGGCGGCCAGGGCGAGCAGGCCGATACCGCCCATCATACTCGCGTCGGGCACTGCGGGATCGGTAAGGCGGTAGAGCACCACGGCGATCACCCAGAGGCCGAAGGCGCCCATGGCGAGTCCTTTGATGAGCGCCGCCCCGGCCTTCCATTGCGCCGACTTGGCGAGCACATAGAGGGTGATCGCGTAGGTCGCCGAATCGGCAAAAAAATCGAGAGCGTCGGCGAGCAGCGCGGTTGAGCCCGCATACCAGCTGGCGACCATTTCGATGGCGAACATGGAGGCGTTCACCGCCAGCACCATCCACAAGACGCGACGCTGGCGGTCGCGCAGGGCCGCGTCGGCGCCGGGGTCGAGCAGCGGCGGCTCGCAGCAGCCGCTCACGATACATCCCCGTGAGCCTCGGCGACATGCTCGATCATGTCGGACAAGACGCAGCGGATATGATCATCCTGCGCGCCATAGAACACCTGCTTGCCGCGACGCTCGGCGCGCAGAATACGGGCGGCGCGCAACAGACGCAGGTGATGACTCACCAGGGACGGCGAGGCGCCGGTCTGCTCCGCGATATCGGCGACGGCGCGCGACCCGTCGAGACAGGCAATAACGATGGCGAGCCGGGTGCTATCGCCGAGTAGGCGGAACATCTCGGCCAGGTCGGCGGTCCTGCCTTCATCCAATTCGATGGCGAGGCGTAAATTTGCCACGATTGCCGCCATGGCGGCAATCCTCTATGGTTCGGCCACATCATCATATAAATGCATGTACATATGTACAGAACAAAACTTAAGATTTCAAATATTGAAACCACCGCGCCGTATAATATATTTTGATTAAGTCCCTATAACGTTCTCTCATTCTGGAGGAATTTTATGAACAAGATTTGGACCGGTGCGGCAATCATGGCCTTGTCCTTTGCGCCGGCCATGGCCGCTGTTGCCCACGGCTCGGATACCGTTGGCGGTTTCGGCGACCATCACGGCATGGGGGGGTGGATTCTTCCTGGGCCCGATCATGATGATCTTAATCCTGGCCGCGGTTATCGCCCTTGCGGTGTCGGTACTGCGCTGGCTTGGCATCATTCCTAAAGGATCGTCCCGCAACGACGCCCTCGACATCCTCAAAGAGCGCTTCGCGAAGGGAGAGATCAACAAGAAAGAATATAATGATCGCCGCCGCGTCCTTGAGGACGAGGACTAACTAATCACAAAACGCTTGTGTCGAGGCCGAGCCGCTCGCCGAGCCACAGGGCGAAGTCCGTATGATCCGGCAGGTCATCGCCGGTTCGTGGGTGTATCAGGACCGACAACTCGTCGTGGTTGACCATCAGCCAGGGAACGAACTCGGCGAACAGCGAAGGCGCGAAGCTCACCTGATACATGGGGCGGCTGTGCGGGCCGACCAGCTTGTCATGCCAACGACCCATTTCCACATCGAACCGGGCAGCGATGGTCTCGCGGATCTCGGCGGCGTAGCCCGCGCTCGAGTCCTCGAAATAAATATGGGCGTGATAGCCGCTAATGGTCGCCTGGTCAGTCATTAGGCAGCTTGCGAGACACCCTTGGCACGCAACAGATCGGCAAGCTCGCCGGTCTCATGCATCTCGCGCACGATATCGCAGCCGCCGACGAACTCACCCTTGACGTAGAGCTGCGGAATGGTCGGCCAATCGCTGAACTGCTTGACACCGTCGCGCAGGGAGGGATCGGTCAGTACATCGATGCCCTTGAACTTGATCTCCATGGTGGTGAGAATTTGCACCACGGCGGCCGAGAAACCGCATTGCGGAAATACCGGCGAGCCCTTCATATAGAGCACCACGTCTGAGCTCGAAACATCCTGCTTGATGCGATCCGAGATGGAGTTTTCTGCTGACATATCAATACCTTTCAACGAAGAAATAGGGGTTTAGGTGTCTTGGTTATGCGTCTTCTGGAGCGGAGGTCTGCAAGGCCAGGGCATGCAGCGCCTCGCCCATGCGGCCGCCCAGGGCCTGATAGACCATTTGGTGCTGCTGCACCCGCGATTTGCCCTTGAAGGATGCCGACACAACACGGGCGGCGTAATGGTCGCCGTCACCGCGCAGATCCTCGATGGTGATCCGCGAATCGGGCAGCGCCTCGCGGATCAGGCGTTCGATTTCAGCGGCGTCCATGGCCATCGGCAGTCCTCCAACGTATTCTTTATTCAGCGGCCATATAAGTCGGCAACCAGCCCTCATGCGCATCGCGCAGTGCCGCTAGCGATATAGGTGCGCAACCTGCGAGTGTCAACGCATCACCGCCGGTTTCTCCTATGTTTATAGCAGGAATTCCCGCCGCTTTCGCCTCATTCATAACCGCCTCGGCCTCGGCGGCGGGCGCGGCGATCACATAGCGCGCCTGATCCTCGCCGAACAGCCAGCCCTGGGGATTCATTCCCTCGGGCGGAGCGGCCAGGGTGGCGCCCATGTTCCCGGCCAGGGCCATCTCGGCCACCGCCACGGCGAGTCCGCCATCGGAGACGTCGTGGCAGACCCGCAGCCGGCCCGCCTCGATCAGGCCGCGCAGGAAATCGCCATTGCGGCGCTCGGCCGCGAGATCGACAGGCGGCGGCGCTCCGGCCTCGGTGCCGGCGATTTCACGGGCGTAAAGCGACGCGCCAAGATGGCCGGCGCTTTCGCCGATCAGGATCAGGCTCTCGCCGGCGCCCGCCAAGGATACTCTAGCCATGCGGTCCAGGTCGGCGATCAGGCCGACGCCGCCGATCGCCGGGGTCGGCTGGATCGGGCTGCCGCTGGTTTCGTTGTAGAAGGACACATTGCCCGAGACCACCGGGAAATCGAGCGCCCGGCAGGCCTCCCCAATGCCTTCGACGCAGCCGACGAACTGGCCCATCACATGGGGGGTTTCCGGGCTGCCGAAATTCAGGCAATCGGTTACCGCGAGCGGCCTGGCGCCGGTTGCGGTCAGGTTGCGCCAAGCCTCGGCCACAGCCTGGGCGCCGCCGGTGCGGGGCGCGGCGGCGCAATAGCGCGGCGTGCAGTCGGTGGTCATGGCGAGACCCTTATTGGTGCCATGGACGCGCACCACGGCGGCGTCGCCACCGGGGCGCTGCACCGTATCGGCCATCACCATGTGATCATATTGCTCCCACACCCAGCGCTTGGCGCAAAGGTCGGGGCTGCCCATGAGCCGGATCAAAGCATTATCGGCACCCATAGTCAGCGAAAGATCAGCCTCATCGAGCAGCGGCGGCGGGCTCTCCGTCCAGGGCCGGTCATAACGCGGCGCCGCATCGACCAGCGGATCGACCGGCACGTCAGCGACCACTTCCCCGCCCTCGCGGAGAACCAGACGGCCGCTTTCCGTCAGCGTGCCGATGATGGCGGAATCCAGGCCCCATTTATCGAACACCCGGTGGGCGACCTCTTCACGGCCCTTCTTGATCACCATCAACATGCGTTCCTGGCTTTCCGACAGCATGACCTCGTAGGCGCTCATCCCCGTCTCGCGGCGCGGTACCGCGTCGAGATCGATGTCGATGCCGACGCCGCCCTTGGACGCCATTTCGAACGATGAGCTGGTCAGCCCGGCGGCGCCCATGTCCTGAATGGCGACAATGGCGTCGGTCGCCATCAACTCGAGGCAGGCTTCGAGTAAAAGCTTTTCGGTGAACGGATCGCCGACCTGCACCGTCGGCCGCTTGGCCTCGCTATCGTCATCGAATTCCGCCGAGGCCATGGTGGCGCCGTGGATGCCGTCGCGCCCGGTTTTCGAGCCGGCATAGACCACCGCGTTGCCCACACCGGCGGCGGCGGAATAAAAAATCCCGTCCGCGGCGACAGTGCCCACGGTCATGGCGTTGACCAGGATGTTGCCGTCGTAGGATGTGTGGAAGCTGCATTCGCCGCCCACGGTGGGCACGCCGATGCAATTGCCGTAGCCGCCGATGCCGGCGACCACGCCGGACACCAGGTGCCGCGTCTTGGCGTGATCCGGCGAGCCGAAGCGAAGCGCATTGAGATTGGCGATCGGCCGCGCGCCCATGGTGAAGACGTCGCGCATGATGCCGCCGACCCCGGTCGCGGCCCCCTGATAAGGCTCGATGAATGAAGGATGGTTGTGGCTTTCCATCTTGAAGACCACCGCCTGGCCGTCGCCGATATCGATCACTCCGGCATTCTCACCCGGCCCGCAGATTACCCAGGGCGCTTCCGTAGGCAGGGTTGCGAGCCATTTGCGCGATGACTTATAGGAACAATGCTCGCTCCACATGACCGAAAACAGGCCGAGTTCGGTGTGATTGGGGACCCGCCCGAGAATATCGACGGCGCGGTCGTATTCCGCATCGGTCAGGCCCATCAGGTCGTTCGGGCGGGGCTCGGCGGGGCTCATCCAAGGGACTCGAACAGGCAGTCGAACATGGCCTTGCCGTCAATCCCGCCGAGGCGTGGGTCGGCCAGCCGCTCGGGGTGGGGCATCAGGCCGAGCACGGTCTTGGACCGGTTATAGACGCCGGCGATATCATCGCGCGACCCGTTCGGGTTGGCGCCGGGCCCGGTCTCGCCCTGGCCGTTGCAATAGCGAAAGGCGATCTGATCGTTATCTTCGAGCGCCGCCAGGCCGTCGTCGTCGATGGTGTAATTGCCGTCGTGATGAGCCACGGGAAAGCGCAGCACCTGGCCCTTCTGATATTGGCCGGCGAAGATGCCGCCCGCCGACTCGGTGCGCAAATGGACATCCCGGCAGACGAAATGGAGGCCGGCGTTGGCCATCAGCGCGCCGGGCAATAGCCCCGACTCGACGGCCACTTGAAAGCCGTTGCAGATGGCGAGAACCGGCAGGCCGGATTTGGCTCGCGCCACCACATCACCCATGATCGGCGAATGGGCGGCGATGGCGCCGGAGCGCAGATAATCGCCGTAGCAGAAGCCGCCGGGCAAAACCACCAGGTCCACATCGGGCAGATTACTGTCATCATGCCAGACCATTTCAGGCTCGCGCCCCATGCTGGCCCGGAGCGCCACCTGGGTGTCGCGGTCGCAGTTCGATCCGGGAAAAACGATAACGGCGGCTTTCACGTCGAACGTATGCTCCGATGGGGTTGGCAGGGGCTTGTCTAGGCTGGGCCGATCCTATGCGGGCACGGCGGGCGATACAAGCGGGCAGTCAACTTGTTTCGCTCAGGAAGCGCTCCAGGGGGGCAATGCCGCGAAATTTTTGGTCATATAGTCGATGAAAATCCTCAGCTTCGCCGTCACATGCCGCTGATGGGGATAGACCGCATAGATCGGCAACTCGGGCCGTTGGAATTCTTCCAGTACGGGCTTCAGCCTGCCGGCGCGCAGATCATCACCGACGATAAAGTCCGGGCTGGACAGCATCCCCAGCCCGGCCAGGGCCGCCGCTTGCAGGGCGTCGCCACTGTTCGCCCATAAATTCCCGGAAACCCGTACCGTATGATCGCCATCCTGGTCCGAGAAGCGCCATCGATCGCCTGCCGGGTTATAGCTGTAGATCAGGCAGTTGTGGTCGGCGAGGTCGGCCGGCGTTTTTGGTACGCCATGCTTGTCGAGATACGCCGGCGACGCGCAAGTGACGGATCGTGACGTCGCCATGCGCCTAGCGATCAGGCTTGAATCCGCGAGGTTGGTAATGCGTACCGCCAGATCGAATCCTTCTTCGATCAGATCGATGAGCCGGTCATCCATAGCCATTTCAACGGTGACATGGGGATAGCGTTCCAGAAAACCCGGAATCATCGGCGCAAGATGCAGCCTTCCGAACGACATGGGCGCATTCACCTTGAGATGCCCACGGGGTTCGGTGTGGAGCCGGGTCACCGACTCTTCCGCGGTCTCCATATCGGCGGCGATGCGCCGGCACCAATCGTAATAGGCGACGCCGGCCTCGGTGAGACTGAGCCTCCGCGTGGTGCGGTTGAGCAGACGTACCCCGAGATGGTTCTCAAGCGCCGAGACATGCTTGCTGACCGATGACTTGGATTGCCCGAGCCGGCGCGCGGCTTCCGAAAAACCCTTCACCTCGGCGACACGCGCGAAAACTTCCATGCTGGTAAATCGATCCATGACATCACTCATTGTTTCGTTATTAGAAACAATAATATTCTATTTCTAAAGATTATCAAAACAATAAATGAGCCCATATGTTCGGTTACAGCAAATTCATCCCGCACTTCACCGGAGCAGAAACCATGACCAGCACCACTGAAACCATCGACCCTATCGTCCCGGCGTTCGCGCCTCTGTATCAAGGCCTTACGCGGTTTTCCGAACCGCTTATGCGCGCCACCGTCGGCCTCCTCTTGATGCCCCATGGCGCGCAAAAGCTGTTCGGCTGGTTCGGCGGTTATGGCCTGGAGGGCACCGCCGGATTTTTCGCTGGCAACCTCGGCCTTGAGCCGGGGATCTTCTGGGCGGTCCTGGTCGGCAGCGTCGAGTTCTTCGGCGGGTTGTTTCTCGCCATCGGTTTTCTGACGCGGCCCGTCGCTGCCGCGATCGCCATCCTGATGACCGTGGCGCTATTTCAAGTCCATCTCGGCAACGGTTTCTTCTGGACGGACGGCGGATACGAGTATCCCCTGATGTGGGGATTGCTAGCGCTCGGTTTCGTGCTGCGCGGCAGCGGCGCCTATTCTATCGATGCGCGGATCGGCCACGAATTTTGAAATCAATAAACTCGGGTAAGGATAGAGTTATGGAAAATCTCGCGGCCCTCGACCATCCGGTTCATTCACTCATTGAGCGGCGCTGGTCACCCTATGCCTTTGCCGACAAGCCGGTCGACCCCAGCGACATAGCGTCTCTGCTCGAGGCGGCTCGCTGGGCGCCGTCGTCTTTTAACGAACAGCCCTGGCGGTTCATCATCGCGACCAGGGACAAGCCTGAAGATTTCAAGCGCCTGCTCGATTGCCTGGCCCCCGCCAATCAGGAATGGGCCGGCAAGGTTCCCGTACTCATGCTGTCCGTAGCCTCGTTGAGCTTCGCGAAAAACGGCAAGCCGAACCGGCACGCCTTGCACGATGTGGGTCTCGCCTCCGCCACGCTGGCTCTGCAGGCAACGGACATGGGCCTCGCGGTCCATTTCATGGCCGGTTTCGACAGCGACAAAGCGCGCGACACTTTCGCGATCCCAGAAGAGTTTGAGCCGGTCGCCGCTATTGCCGTCGGCCACCGCCTCGTCGAGCCAACGCTAGACAGTCCCTCGGCGCGCCAGCGGCGGCCGGTCGATGCGTTCGCCTATGCCGGTGCCTGGAACAGCGCGGCAATATAGGGCGCAATGTTACGCGGAACAGAGAAAGTAACGTTATGAATCAATCTGTTAAGACAAATCTATGGTCCGGGTTCCGCCGCAAGCATGTTGCTGCTCTCTTGGCGGGCCCGGCGATGATTTTGGCGATCCTGTCCCCGGCATGGGGCGCCGCGGATGAGCCTCTCTACCGGCGTGTTGTCCTGCTGGAGAATGCGGAGGTTCTGGCTGTTGAGGTGCGCTATGAGCCCGGCTCCGCATCACCGCTCCACAGCCATAAATATCCCGGCCGTGTGATCTATGTGGAGTCCGGAGGAACCCTGGAAATAACGCCCGGACGTCTGCTCGATGACGGCACCCTGGAACTCGTGCCGGACGGCGAGGCAATGCGCATCAACATCACTGCGGGGCAGACCCTATGGCTGCCGTCGCAGACCCATAGCTTGCGCAACGTCGGCAAGACGTTCATCCGGATTGTAGAGATTGAGATTAAGAACGCCGCACCCTAACCGAACGATGTTCGACTTGGCGATGATCGACTCGGCCGGTTGCCCTACTCGACAAGCTCGATAGCGTAATCCTCGATCACCGTGTTGGCGAGCAGCTTGGCGCACATGGCGTCGACGGTCTCGCGGGCCTTGGCCCGGTCGGCCTCGGCGAGTTCGATTTCGATAAATTTGCCCTGGCGCACGTCAGCCACGCCGTCGAAGCCGAGCCGCCCGAGAGCCTGGGCGATAGCCTTGCCCTGGGGGTCGAGCACGCCGGACTTCAGTGTGACATGCACCCGCGCCTTCACTGCATCACCTTGGGGCCTTTTAAATCGGCCGGGCCGGATTCCGGCAGGATTCCGAGGCGGCGGGCAACTTCCTGATAGCCCTGCTCGACATTGCCGAGATCACAGATGAAGCGGTCCTTATCCAGTTTCTCACCGGTCGTGCTGTCCCACAGCCGGCAATTGTCGGGGCTGATTTCATCGGCGATGACGAGCAGGACTTCCTCATCGAGATAGAGCCTGCCGAATTCGAGCCGGAAATCGACCAGGCGGATGCCGACGCCGAAGAACAGGCCGTTGAGAAAATCGTTGGTCCTGAGCGACAGGGACATCATGTCGTCGAGGTCCTGGGGCGAGGCCCAACCGAAGGCGGTGATATGCTCTTCCGACACCATCTGCTTGCCCTGATCGCCGCCCTTAAAGCGGTATTCGATGATCGAGCGCGGCAGGGTGGTGCCCTCGGCGATATTCAATCGCTGGGCAAAGCCGCCCGCGGCGACGTTGCGCACCACCAGCTCGAGGGGAATGATATCGACCTCTTTCACGAGCTGCTCGCGCATGTTGAGCCGGCGCATGAAGTGAGTCGGGATGCCGATCTCATTGAGCCGCGTCATGATATATTCGGAGATGCGGTTGTTCAGCACCCCCTTGCCCGCGATGGTGGTCTGCTTGCCATCGCCATCGCGGCTGGTGTCATCCTTGAAATACTGGACAAGGGTGCCGGGTTCGGGCCCCTCGTAAAGCATTTTCGCTTTGCCCTCGTAAACTTTCTTGCGCCGCGCCATGGTCTTATATCCTGGAATAAAGAAGCCCCCTCGGGGGCGCTGGACCCGCAATCGATAACGAGCCCGTTTTTCGGAACCGAAACATAAGTCATATGTGTTGTGAAAACAATCGTACAAGCCGTATGGCAGAGCCGCGGTTGGAAATTACTCTGCGGGGATGATTTCGAACGCGCCGTTATCTTTTGTCGGAGATTTCAGCAGACGCATGATAACCGCCACGCAAGCATCATAAATGGCCGTCCCATGAAGGTTTTTACCTAGCTTTGAGTAATGTTCCACATCGATGGAACCATTGGCGAGCCTGCGAATCTCAGTAGTATCGAACATATTGCTTCCTCCATTTCCGGGTGACAGAGGAAGGTTAGATGTTCAAAATAATTCCCGCTTGAAGGAAACCTTTATTTAACCTTGAGAAATTCATGATTTTTGGGGTTTGGGGTGTGTGGCGATGGTGTATCGGTTTGGCGAGTATGTACTCGACCCGATGAAATATGAGCTTAAGCGCGCAGACCAAGAGGTTTCCGTGGAACCCCAGGTCTTCGATGTTCTCAAATATCTCATTGAAAACCGCGAACGGGTTGTCTCAAAGGATGACCTGATTGATGCGGTGTGGGGTGGACGCATCGTTTCGGATGCGACGCTTAGCAGCCGAATTAGCGCTGCGCGATCAGCGGTGGGTGACACCGGCGAAGCGCAATCCGTTATCCGGACAGTTCCAAAGCGAGGGTTTCAGTTCGTGATCGAACTTGAGGCTGAAAATCAAGCTCAAGTTGATCCCCATACTTCTAAACATCGTCAGGAAGTAAAATTCTGTGCCTCTCCAGATGGTACGCAGATTGCCTTTGCAACGACGGGAAGCGGGTATCCGTTAGTCAGGGCCGGGCTGGCTTACCCATCTGGAGCACGACTGGCACAGTCCGGTCTGGCGGCCCTTTCTCGATGAACTCGGCAGTAATTTTCAGGTCACGCGTTATGACCAACGAGGCAATGGTCTCTCAGACTGGTCGGTTGCGACATTTGATTTAGACCATTTCGTCGAAGACCTGGAGGCGGTCGTAGAGGCGGCGGGTTTGGAGAAATTTGCCTTGTATGGAATCTCCCAAGGCGCTCCGATTTCGATCGCCTATGCAATTCGCAATCCGGAGCGCGTCAGCCATCTGATTTTACATGGCGGCTATGCGCTTGGGCGATTGGTCAGAGGTTCACTCGAAGAAAGAGAACAGGGCGAGGCACTTTTAACGCTGATTCGTTATGGTTGGGGCAAGGCGGGCAGCCCTTTCCTGAAAGCCTTTTCCTCCATGTACATCCCGGATGGGACGACAGAGCAGATTGAGTCTCTGGCGGCGTTGCAGCGGCAGACGACAACACCTGAAAACGCGGCGGACATTCGCAAGGCTATCGATAGTTTCGACGTAACAGGCCTGTTGGAAAATGTTTCAATGCCAACACTCGTCATTCATGCCCGCAACGACGGTGTGCATCCGCTCGATGAAGGCCGCACACTCGCAGCCGGCATCAAAAATTCAGAATTTTTGATGCTGGAAAGCAACAATCACGTAATTCTTGACCATGAACCGGCGTGGGACGAGCTCTTTGACGGCATGAAAAGTTTCATTCTCGAGTGAAGGATCAATCACCGAGATCAACCGTCCGGTAAGGTGCCTCGTCGGGCCTGCCGTCGGCGAAAAGCCAGACGGGATGCGAGTTTGGGGCGTCGGGCACGGCGATGAGAGAACTCGACACAGTGCCAAACCCATCCATCACCGAAACATTCATGGCGCTGTTGGAGTCATTGGAATCGGGGCCTTGATGGCTCGCCAGCAAGGCCTGCCATTCGGCCCAATCACCGCTATCGGGCGCGGGCGGCGTGGCGCGCTGGAACTGCGGCAGGTAATGGCGGATGCGCGGAGATGTCTGGTCATCCAGTTCAGCCGCGGTCAGCATGGACAGACCGGTGGGGACGGTGCTGCTCTCGATGGTCGCAGCACCTTCCCGGTTGCAGAGCAGATAAGCCTCACAGCGATCGGCGAGGACCAGGTTGAACGGGCGGTACAGCCCGGCGTCCAGAGCCGCCAAACCTTCCGCCGCGCTCGCCGCGCTGCCATGCGCCAGGGCCATGAGCGGCAACTCGCCCCGGCTGCGCAGGCCGGGCGTCGGCCCGAGCGATCCCCGGCGGTTCGATATGGCGGCGATCAGCCCCTGATCGTTGAGGCCGAGCCAAGTTCCCCCGGCGACAAGGTCCCGGCCGGCAACCACATCGGGCTGGTCCGGCCAATGGCGGCCGGGCGGCAGCGCTTCGCGCGTCAGCATTTCGTCGCGATTGGCGGCAACCAGCAAAGGCCATGCCTGGCCGGGCGATCGCAAGAGAACAATGGTACACATAGATTATCCATACCCATGAAAGTCTTTGAGCGCTATATAATGACTCAACAGCACACAGCGAATTAAAAGGGCAAAGCCGATGTCGGGTTTCAAAAAGCGAAAACAGGACGCGGAAAACCGCTTCCAACATGATCAAGAGTTGGAATTCAAGGCCAATTCACGGCGCAACAAGCTGCTCGGCCTCTGGGCCGCGGAGCAGATGGGCCTTTCAGGCGAAGCTGCGGAAGCCTATGCCAAGGACGTCGTGATTTCCGACTTCGACCGACCCGGCGATGAGGATGTCCTCGAGAAAGTGCTCGGGGACTTCACCGAAAAGGGCACCGACGTATCTTCGAGCAAGCTGCGTAAGGAAATGGACCGGCTGATGGACGTCGCCCGCGAGCAGGTCAAAAACGAATAGTGAGAAGTGAGAAGCTGTCAGCCATCAGCTTTCAGCAAGTAAGAATCCTAAGCTGATAGCTGATAGCTGATAGCTTCTACTTGCTGCCGAACACCCGCTCGAAGATCACATCCACATGACGGGTGTGATAGGCCGGGTCGAACAGCGCGGCCAGATCGGTGCCGTTCAGGGTGCCGCTCACCTCGGGATCGGCGTTAAGTCGGTCGAGGAAAGCTCCACCCTCTTCCCACACCGCCATGGCATTGCGCTGAACCGCCGCATAGGCCGCCTCGCGCGATAGACCCGCCTGGGTCAGGGCGAGCAACACGCGCTGGGAATAGACCAGGCCGCCGAGCCGTTCGAGATTGGCCGCCATGGCCTCGGGGTGAACCACCAGCTTATCGATAACGCCGGTCAGGCGATGAAGCGCGAAATCGAGGGTCACCGTCGCATCCGGGCCGATCATGCGCTCCACGGATGAATGCGAGATATCGCGCTCATGCCACAGGGCGACGTTCTCAAGCGCCGGCGTCACGGCGGACCGCACCAACCGGGCGAGACCGGTCAGGTTCTCCGTCAATATCGGGTTGCGCTTATGGGGCATGGCCGACGAGCCCTTCTGGCCGGCTGAGAAATACTCCTCGGCCTCGCGCACTTCACTGCGTTGCAGATGGCGTATCTCGATGGCCAGGTTCTCAATCGAGGCGGCGATCACGCCGAGGGTGGCGAAAAAAGCCGCATGGCGATCGCGGGGTATGACCTGGGTCGAGACCGGCTCGACGGCGAGACCAAGCTTTTCCGCCACATGGGCCTCGACCGCGGGATCCACATTGGCGAAGGTGCCCACCGCGCCTGATATGGCGCAGGTAGCGATTTCCACCCGCGCCGTCAGCAACCGGTCACGGCCCCGTTTAAAGGCGGCGTAATGGCCAGCCAGCTTGACGCCGAAGGTCGTCGGCTCGGCGTGAATGGCATGGCTGCGACCGACACAAATGGTGAGCTTATGCTCCACGGCCCGGCGCTCAAGCACCGCGAGCAGGGCGTCCACGTCGGCGAGCAGAATATCGGCGGCGCGGCTGAGCTGCACGGCAAGGCAGGTATCCAAAACGTCCGACGAGGTCATGCCCTGGTGCAGATAGCGCGCCTCGGGGCCGATCTTTTCCGACAGCCAGGTGAGATATGCGATGACATCGTGATGAACGACTCGCTCTATGGCGTCGATGGCGTCGATATCGACCGCCGCCATGGCGGGCTTGCCTCTCTTCCAGATCGCCGCCGCCGCCTCGGGCGGTATAACGCCGAGGTCAGCCAGGGCATCGGCGGCGTGGGCCTCAATTTCGAACCAGATACGAAACCGTTCCTCCGCAGCCCACAGAGCGACCATTTCCTCTCGGCTATAACGCACTATCATCTCTCTCAATCTTCCTATTCCGCTTGGGCGCGCAACTTAGCATATTTCGCACAGAGGGCGCATTTTGCGTTCGGTTCAACCGTGTTTGTCCTATTCCTTAACCATGACGAACCACGGAACAATGAGTACAAATTTGACATTTCCATTGATTATATGTACACTTGTACATACTATTTTAATATGCTGTTTGAATGGGATGAGAACAAGCGCGAAAGCAACCTTCAAAAACACGGTGTGGATTTTGTCCGGGCCGTGAAAATCTTCTCCAATCCCATCCTGGAACGTCTTGATGACCGTGAAGATTACGGTGAGGACAGATGGATCGCCATCGGGCATTGGCAGGACAATTACATGGTTGTTATTACCACACGACGTGGAAAAAACCGCCGGATTATCTCGGCGTGGAAAGCAGGAAGAAATGAGCATGAAGAATATAAAAACCGTATCTTTGGATGATGTGGTGTCAATGGAAGACCGGACCCGCGAAGATGCTCCCGCAGGCATCCCCATGGATGCGGACTTCTGGAAAACTGCAAGAGTGGTTCTTCCTCAAAGCCCAAAAGAACGCCTCACGGTGCGGTTTGACCGAGACGTTGTACGATGGTTCAAGGCCGGGGGTCGAGGCTATCAAACCCGGATGAATGCCGTTCTCAGATCGTATTTCGAAGCGCATGAGAACAACCGGACTGAGCCTTGAATTCGCAATTCTAGGGAACCCTAAATTTATCCGCTCCAGTCTCCTAACGACGAACTCACGCAGGCTTGAATTGCTTGTGTTGCCCTGGTCGCTCACAGTAATGGCTCAGACAACTGCAACCGGGTTTGCCATGGCCTTGCCTCGACTGTATCTCGTTCTCGTGCTGCTGATCATCGGCCTTTATGCGTCGGATGCTCCGGCGGCGCCCGGCGACCGCTGGCAGTATGAGTGGCCCAAGACCGATTTCACCATCACCTCGATCGATCTCGCCGAAATCTTCTCGGGCGGGCCGCCCAAGGATGGCATTCCCTCGATCGACGACCCCAGCTTCGTCGCCATCGAGGACGCCGTGCTGGAAG
>Ga0066376_10001279_pt1 | contig 24506 bp, 23 predicted proteins | sample Knorr_S15_td_Bot_FD_77009 | JGI IMG/M metagenome (GOLD analysis project Ga0066376, IMG submission 77009) | Marine microbial communities from Southern Atlantic Ocean transect - Knorr_S15_td_Bottom_ad_5009_LV_A | ecosystem: Environmental > Aquatic > Marine > Oceanic | place: Southern Atlantic...
CTCGGGCCGCCGCTACCGGTCATGCAATGGCATTACGACAGCTCGGCCTGCTTGGGCAAATCGAAGCTGTCGTAATGCCATTGCATGACCGGTAGCGGCGGCCCGAGGACTTCGAGTATCGGATCAGCCGTGCCGTTCAAGGCGACCTCAACAAAGCCGAGTTCGGGCGCATTGAGAACATAAACACGGCCGCCGAAGGCCCGGGCGATGAGCTGGGCGCCGAGGCAGATGCCGAGCACCGGCTTGGCCTGATCATGGAATAACCGGATCAACGCCACAGATTGCGGCAAATAAGGATAAGCCTCCCCTTCCAGGGCATTCATGGAGCCACCGAGAACCAGAAGCGCGTCGTGATCACTGCCATCATCGGGCAGGGCGTCACCGGCCTGATCATTGCGGATATCGAGACAGACCCCAAGCGCTTCGAGGGCCGCACCGAAAATTTCGGGGCCGCCCAGATTCTGATGCTGCACGACGAGAATTTTCATGGCGCGAGAGTAGCCCGAAAAGGCCGGAAAGCCATATGGTTTGTTCATCAATTGTGCGCATATTCCCGGCCTCATTATGCAGCCCAGGGACGCGCGCCATAGTTCGAATTGACAGCGGGGCGGGGTGGCCCCTAATCTGCCTCGCCCATGACTGCCGCCACCACCACCATCTCCACCTGGAACGTTAATTCCGTTCGCATTCGCCTCGACGGCATCGCCGCCCTGGTTGAAGCGCACCAGCCGGATCTACTGTGCCTGCAGGAAACCAAGGTGGTCAACGACAGCTTCCCGCTCGACGCCTTTGCGGCGCTCGGCTACAGCCATTCCATAATCAGCGGCATGAAGAGCTACAACGGCGTCGCCATTCTCTCGCGCCTGCCTTTCGTCGACTCGGGCGTGCGCGACTGGTGCGGCAAGACTGACTGCCGCCATGTCTGGGCGACCCTGGAAAACGGCGTCGAGGTCAATAATTTCTACGTCCCAGCCGGCGGCGATGTACCCGATACGGCGCTCAACGACAAGTTTGCCCACAAGCTCCAGTTCCTGGGCGAAATGATCAACTGGTTTGCCGCCCGATCCGCCCCCGCCAACAAGCTGGTGCTGGTCGGCGATCTGAATATTGCACCGCTGGAGACCGATGTCTGGTCCCATAAGGCGCTGCTCAAAGTGGTCAGCCACACCCCCGTCGAGGTCGAGGCCCTGGCCGCCCTGGCCGCATCCCACGGTTGGATCGACACGGCGCGCGTCTTCACCCCGCCCGAGGAGACGCTCTATAGCTGGTGGAGCTATCGCGCCCGCGATTGGGAGACCGCCGACCGTGGCCGGCGCCTCGACCATATCTGGGTCACCCCGGCGCTCGAAGACGCCCTCAAATCCGTCGAGACCCTGCGGCCGGCGCGCGGCTGGGAGCGTCCCTCGGACCATGTGCCGGTGACTCTCACACTCTCTGCCTGACCCTGTTTATATGACTGGCGAAGATTACAGCATCCGCCCGGCCCGGCCTGGCGATGCGGAGGGCATCGCCGCTTGCGTCAGCGCCGCCTACGCAATCTATGTGGCGCGCATGGGCAAACTGCCAGGCCCCATGCTCGACGATTACGCGCAGGTTATCGCCCGCCACCGGGTGTTTGTGCTCGCGCGAACGGAGGAGATTGCCGGCGCCTTAGTATTGATCGATCAGGAAGACGGCAGCCTGCTGCTCGACAATGTGGCGATCCACCCTGACCTTCAGGGCCGGGGCCTGGGGCGCCGCCTGATCTCTTATGCCGAGGATGAGGCGGGCCGCCTGGGCCATGAAACGCTCGATCTCTATAGCCACGAGACAATGTCCGATAGCATCGCCCTCTATCTCGCCCTGGGCTATGAGGAGACCGACCGCCGGGTGGTTCGCGGCTACGCCCGGGTCTATATGCGCAAGGAATTACGCGTCTGAGGTCTTGCTCACCACGTCTTGAAGTTTGCGCGTGGTAATGTCGAGCCGATGCGCCAGGACGCGCATGATCTCGATTGCGATTTGCGGAAACTGACAGACCAGCTGGAAGAACAAATCCTTAGTGACGCGCATGGTGGTGAGTTTGCTTGTCGCCGTCACCGTGGCGGTTCGCGGCACATCGCACAACACCGCGATATCGCCGACAAAATCATTCACGCCCATGGTCGCCACGGTGATCTGCCCGCCCGGCGTGTCGACCAAAACATCGGCCTCGCCTTCCATGATTATATAGAGGGCGTCGCCCTCATCGCCCTGCTTGAACAGGCTGTCGCCGGGGTTAAAGGTCAGCCGCTCGCTGGTGAAGGCGAGCAGTTTGAGCTTGCTGGGTTCGATCTTGGCGAACAGCGGAATATTCCGCAGCAGCTCGACGTCTTCCTCCAGGGTCATAACAAGTCCTCCGTCATCAACAGCTTATTCCGCCGCCAACAATTCATTGAAATGGCTATCGGGTTTGTTGAGCTCTTCATAGTCGCCGGCGCCGACGATTTTGCCGCCCCGCATGACAAGAACATGGTCAAACTGACTGGCCTGGCTTGCCCTGTGCAGAATCCAAATCAGCCCGCGACCCTCGAACTCCGCGAGAAGATTGCTGGTAATCTTGGTTTGACTGGCGCCGTCGAGCGCTGATGTCGCCTCTGCCAGGATGAATACATCGGGACGCTTGAGCACGGCGCGAGCAATGGCCAGCTTCTGACGCTGGCCCGACGACAGGCGGGTACCGCCGATGCCAACCTGGAAGTCGAGCCCGACCTCAACAACTGTATTATATATGCCAAGCTTTTCGATGACTTCAGAGATCAACCCGCCGACTCGAGTCTCGGCCTGGGCCTGGCCATGGGCCAGTTTGCCGAACAGCACATTGTCCTGGAGCGAGGCGGCGGCGTTGTAGCGCTCCGCATCGAAGAATTCGATAGACTCCGCAAGCTCTTCCGGCAAGTCGCGGGCGAAGACGGTGCGCGCCTCGAGGATGAGCCCCTGCATGCGGTCATCGATCACGCCGAGCCGGTGGCGCGCAACAATCAGCTTGAACGGCAGAGACAGCAAGCGCAGGCGGTCATCGTCTTCGAGGGCAGCGAGATTGTCGTAATCGGCGCGGCCGAGAAAAGCCTTGTAGTCGTCAAGCTCGTCGGCCTTGATAAAGCTGAACTGTTCAAAAAATTCATGATCCGGATCCAAGTCCGAGAACAATTCGATCATGGTGCGGGCGACCTGATGGCCGCTCTGCAACATCGGCTCGACCAGATTGCAACTCTCCAGCACCTTCATCACATGGCTGTTTTCGGCCATTCGATCGAGATCGAAAGCATCGCCGACCGGCGTTCCAAAAAGCATGTTTTCCGCCACGGTGGCGTTGGTGTTATAGGCATTAACGTCGAAGCTCTCCACCAGGCCGGCGCAATCGGGCTGCGCCACCCGCTCTCGCATCTGGGTGCGGGCAGTGAGGATGTGCTCCGCCATATCCGGCCTGGCACTGGGGTCGATAACGCCGCGCAAGCCGAATTCATAGACATCGGGGATCATCTCGGCGATCTCCAGAGCGCGGATTTCCGACGCAGTAAGTTCGGCGAGGTCGGCCACACCGGCTGCCTCATAGTCGATCCAGTCGGCGAACACATCATCGCCCGAGTTGCCCGCCAAGACGTTTTCCTTGATCGCCGCGAGATGATCGGCATCGGCTTCGCTGTCATCACCGTCAACTGCGGCCGCCGCGCGATGCTTAAGCCCATAGATGAGGTTTTCGCCAATGCTGGCGGAGACGAAGAAGGGCGTAGCCCCGGTATAGGCGATGCGCCGCCCGGTGACCGATTCGGAAAGCTCCTGGAGGTCCCTGCCGCCGACATCGATGCGCCCCGAGGAAGGCTTGAGCAGGCGGCCGAGCACCAGGGCGATTTCCTCCTTGCCGCTACCGCCCGCCCCAACGATGGCGATCCGTTTATCGAGAGCGATCGTAAAGGACGCGGAATCAATCAGTTTGACGTCTTCATCGGTGAGAGTGAGGTTGGTGACCTTAAGCTCACCGCTGATCGGCGTGGTGGTGTCGACCTCGGCTTCGGGATCTTCGGCGTCGCGCATACCGGCGGGCTCGAACTGAGTGACCACCTGCTCATACTTGATCTTGGCGTCATTCTGGATCTGATAGAAATTGAGAAGTTCCCGCCACGGCGAGGCGATGTCCTTTTGCGCGCCCATGACGGCGACCAGCGCACCGATGCTCAATTCCCCCTGAATCACCATATAGCCGCCAATCGAGAAAAACAGCAGCGGGGTCAACTGATTGATGAAGTTATTGAGGAATTTGACGAAGAATTTTTTGCGATAGATGTCGAAACGGATGTGGAAAATATTTCCCAGCCGGTAAGAAAAATCGGCAAGTTCAAATCGTGCTGTGTCGTTGGCGTGAATTTCCTGGGCGCCCGAAACCGTCTCGCCGATTCGCTCAGCCAGCTTGCGAACTGCGCGAACCCGCGCTTTGCCCAGCATGTTAACCCGGCGTTGCAGCTTGGGAATGACGAAGCCCTGAACCGGGTAGAACACCAACGCCATGAGCCCCAGCATCCAATCCTGCACCATGATGAAGATCAGTGCCGTGACCAACAGCCCGCCCTGATAGAGCGGCAAGGTGAAGGCATCGCCGATAAATCCGCCGAGCGGTTCAACCTCGGCGGTGATCATGGGAATCAACTCACCCTGAGAGACCTTGCGAAAATGCGGTAGCGGAAACCTCAAAATGCGCGAAAAAAGCTGATAACGCAGACGCCGCAACATGCGTTCGCCAATCAAGCCTTTGAAAACATTAATATAATATTTGAAGCCACCGTTAATCAACACGAGGGCAAAATAGAGCCCGCAAAAGGCAAAAAGCAACGGCAGACGGTCGAGTTCAAAAAGTGTAATGCCGAAGAAATCGAAAGGTTGGATATGGGGCCCCAGGGCGCCATGCTCCAAATCATTTTCGCCGACGCCCAAAGCGCGGTTGATAATCTTTTTGGGGATTTCGAGAGACAGGTAATAAAACGGCAGAGAAAGCGACGTAATTATCAGCACCGTGATCTGCTGCCGCATGCTATAGCGGACGATGAATTTGAAAACACTTGATTCCATGGTGCCGATGCCACGCTCGCGCAGGCTTTGCCCGCTTGATGAGCCCCCATTCCCCAGATACAGATGCGAACCTTAGCCCAGCTTCTTTGTAGGGTAAACACTCACTGGCTCGCCGAGGAAAGTGAGAAATCGGGCTTTCGTCTGAAATCCCCCTGTGCAATAGTCCGACCAAGCAAGTATTTGATGACATTATCAATATGGCCTCCTGGGGGGTCATCAAGAAGTTTTTGGTCGTCTTTCGAGCTACGAACATCGCGGCGTCATGGCGGTGGTTGTATAAGAGGGGCCGAGTATTTGAGAGCTTCGCTATCAAAGCGGGGAAGGTGGGGGTAGTCATGAGCCGAGTATCAAAAGATCGACGTATCCTGATCTATAGCCACGACACGTTCGGGCTGGGCCATTTGCGGCGCTGCCGCGCCATCGCTCACGCCCTGGTCGAAGAATACAAGAATCTGTCGGTGATAATCCTGACCGGCTCGCCGATCATCGGCTCCTTCGATTTCCGCGCCCGGGTCGATTTTGTCCGCGTTCCCGGTGTTATCAAACTGCGCAGCGGTAAGTATACGCCGCTCAATCTGCATATCGACATCGCCGAAACCCTGGCCATGCGGGCGTCGATCATTAAGCACACCGCCGAAATTTTCAATCCCGACATCTTCATCGTCGATAAGGAACCTCTCGGCCTGCATGGCGAGATTCACGACACCCTGGTGCTTCTCAAGGAGCGGGGCGCCCAGCTTGTGCTCGGCCTGCGCGACGTGCTCGACGACCCGAGCCTGTTGCTGCCGGAATGGCGGCGCAAGAACGTGCTTCCCGCTTTGAAAGATCTCTACGACGATATCTGGATATACGGCCTGCCGGATATCTGGGATCCTTTGGCCGATGTGGGCATGCCCCAGTCGGTTCGCGACAAGGTTACTTTCACCGGCTATCTGCCGCGTTCGATTCCGTCGATCCCGCCTCTCTTGCCGATTACCGAACCCATGGAAGAGCCGTACCTGCTGGTCACCCCCGGCGGCGGCGGTGACGGTGACGGCATGATCGATTGGGTGCTCAGGGCCTATGAATGCGGCTCGCCGCCGCCACTGAACGCGCTTCTGGTGTTCGGCCCCTTCATGCAGCCCGAAATTCAGGCTCAGTTTCATTTGCGGGTCAACGCCCTGCCTCGGGTCAAGGCGATCATCTTCGACACCCATCTCGAACCCCTGATGGCGTCCGCCGCCGGCATCGTCGCCATGGGCGGCTACAATACCTATTGCGAATTGCTGTCGTTCGACAAACCGGGTCTCATCATCCCGCGCGAAATCCCGCGCATGGAGCAGCTGGTCCGCGCCCGGCGCGCGGAAGAGTTGAATCTGGTGACCATGCTGCGCGACAACGGCGAACGCAACCCGGAAATCATGGCGGCGGCGCTTCGCCAATTGCCCAGCCAACCTCCGCCGTCCACGGCTTCCATCCCGGGCCTCCTCGATGGCTTCCTCAATGTCAATCGAATGGTCGCGCCGCGTCTACTCGGCCCGCCTCCACGCGACGTCAAAATCGCCGGTGCCCGTAAAACCGCCTAGAGGATAACGTGCAGGGCACGGTCACATTCATCCTGAAGGGCTATCCACGGCTTTCCGAAACATTCATCGCTCAGGAAATCAAAGCACTTGAGGCGCGTGGCTTGGCCATCAACATCGTCTCGCTCAGGCACCCGACTGACCCTCATAGCCACCCAATTCACGATGAAATCAAGGCGCTTGTCGCCTACCTGCCCGAATACCTCTGGCAGGAACCTCTGAGGGTGTGGCGCGGCTGGCGCGCCAGCCTGCGCATGGCGGGCTACAGCCGCGCCTGGCGGGTCTGGCTGGGCGATCTGGCGCGCGACCGATCGGCCAACCGCATCAGACGGTTCGGCCAAGCCCTGGTGCTGGCCGCCGAAACTGGTCGCGAGGTGACTCATCTGCACGCCCATTTCCTGCATACGCCGGCTTCGGTGGCGCGCTATACCGGCCTGATCACCGGCCTGCCCTGGAGCTGTTCGGCCCACGCCAAGGACATCTGGACCTCGCCGCAATGGGAGAAAGAAGAAAAGCTCGCCGATTGCGCCTGGGCAGTCACCTGCACGGCGTTCAACCGCGATCATCTCGCGGCCCTGGCCCCCGCCGGGCGTGTCGATCTGGCCTATCACGGCCTCGATCTGGCGCGATTTCCCCGCCACAAGAAAGCGTCAAATAACGGTCCGGTGACCATTCTGTCGGTCGGCCGCGCTGTCGAGAAGAAAGGCTATGACGACCTGCTGGCCGCCCTCGCCGCCCTGCCCCCGGAACTCGACTGGCGCTTTGTGCATGTCGGGGGCGGGCCGCTGCTCGGGGCGCTGAAATCCCAGGCCAACGCCGCCGACCTGCAGGCGCGCATCGACTGGCGCGGCGCTCTAGCCTTCGATGCGGTTCTCGAGCACTACCGCGCCGCCGATATTTTCGTGCTGCCCTGCCGGATCGCCGCCGACGGCGACCGCGATGGCCTGCCCAATGTGCTGATGGAGGCCATGAGCTGCACGCTCCCGGTGCTGTCGACGCGGGTCTCGGGTATTCCCGAGTTGATCGATGACGGCGTCCATGGCCGCTTGACGCCGCCGGGAGAACCCGAGGCCCTCGCCGCCGCCCTCGCTGAGTTGATCACCGACCCCGCTTTGCGCGATCGTCTGGGGGCCGCCGGCGAGGCCCGGCTGCGCGCCGATTTTGCCATGGATCGGGGCATCGACATGCTGATGGCCCGATTCCAGGCGGTATCTCCACCATCATGAACATCGCTTTCTACGCCCCCCTCAAACCGCCCGATCACGAAACGCCATCGGGCGACCGGCGCATGGCGAGGCTGCTGTTGGCGGCGCTCGAGGCTGCCGGCCATGCGCCGCATATCGCCTCGCGCCTGCGCAGCTATGACGGCGCCGGCGATGCCGCCCGCCAGGCCGGGATTCGCGCATCCGGAAGGGCTGAGGCGGCGGCGCTGGTGGCGCGCTATGAAGCCCTGCCGGCAGACCAGCGGCCGACGGCATGGCTCACCTACCACCTCTATTACAAGGCGCCCGACTGGATCGGGCCGGCGGTCTGCGAGGCGCTTCAAATCCCCTATCTGGTTGCCGAAGCCTCGGTCACCTCGAAACAGGCGGTGGGTCCCTGGGTAGAGGGTCAGGCCGCCTGCGTCTCGGCCATCCGCCGCGCCGGCGTTGTCTTGTCCCTCAATGACGATGACGACGGCGCGATCCTGCCCCTGCTGCAGAACCCCGACCGGCTAATTGCCCTGAAGCCCTTTCTTGACCCAGCACCCTACCGGAACGAGAGGGCATTCCAGGGTGCGGCGCCCTGCCGCCTGCTCGCCGTCGCCATGATGCGCGAAGGCGACAAGCTCGCCTCTTATAGTGCCCTGGCCGACGCCCTGGCCCGGCTGGCTGAGCGTGAATGGCACCTCACCCTGGTCGGCGACGGGCCGGCGCGCGGCGCGGTTGAAGCCGCGTTCGGCGGTTTTGCCCAGGGTCGCGTCAGCTTCGCCGGCGAACAGCCCGAGGATCGCCTGCCCGCCTTCTATGGCGAGGCCGACCTGTATGTCTGGCCGGCGGTCAACGAAGCCTATGGCATGGCCCTGCTGGAAGCCCAGGCGTCGGGTCTGGCGGTGGTCGCCGGCCGGGTGCGCGGCGTGCCGGGAATCGTGCGCCATGGCGAGACCGGCCTGCTGGTTGCCGAGGGCGATGACTTCGCCGGGGCCTTGGGGCGGCTCCTTGATGATGCCGGGCTGCGCGCCCGCCTCGGCGCCGCGGCGGCGGTCGCGGTGGCGGCTGATCACAGCCTCGATAGCGCCGCCGCCACCCTCAAAACAGCCCTGGCGATGGCGGCGTCATGACCCGGCTGATGCTGATTCGGCATGGCCCGACGGCCTACAACGAAGACGGCCGCATGCAGGGCCGAATCGATGAGCCCTTGAGCGCCGCCGGGCGCGCCGCCGTCCGGGGTTGGTCCGCGCCGCCTGAAAGTACTTCCGCCGATTGGGTGTCGAGTCCGTTGGTCCGGGCGCGCGAGACGGCGGGTCTGCTCGGTGGGCCCGTGCCGACCATCGAGCCGCGCCTCATCGAGATGGATTGGGGCCACTGGGAGGGCCGCCGACTCAACGATCTGCGAAGCGAGCTGGGCGACGCCATGGCCGAGAACGAGGCGCGCGGTCTCGATTTCCGCCCCCCGGGCGGCGAAAGCCCCAGCGATGTCCAGGCCCGTGTCGCCTCCTGGCTGGCCGAAATCGGGGCACGCCGGCGTCCAACCCTGGCCCTGACCCACAAGGGCGTCATCCGAGCGATCTTCGCTCTTGCCATGGGCTGGGACATGACCGGCAAGCCGCCGGTAAAGCTGGCGCGGGCCACAGCCCATTTCTTCACGGTCGCGCCCGATGGGCAGGTCGCTGTCGAGCGGCTTAATCTACCCCTCGCCGGGCGCCCCGAGACATGACCCGGCGCGTGCTGATCCATGTCCAGCATCTGCTCGGTATCGGCCATCTGCAGCGCGGCGCGGCCCTCGCCAAGGCCTGCGCCGGGCTGGGCCTTGAGGTCACCGTGGCAAGTGGCGGCGCCACCATCGATCATCTCGATACGGGACATGCGGCGCTGGTGCAGCTTCCCGGCTTGCGCGCCGCCGACTCCGGCTTTACCCGGCTTCTCGATGATCGCAGCCAGGAGATCGACGATGAATGGCGCGCCGCGCGAAGCACCGCCAGCCTCGATCTGTTTGCCCGCATCCGGCCCCATGTGCTGGTTACCGAGACCTTCCCCTTTGGCCGCCGACAGTTGGCCTTCGAGCTGCTCGCCCTGCTGGCGGCGGCCCGCCAGACCAACGCAGTGAGAGTAAGCTCGGTGCGCGACGTGCTGACCACGCGCAAGCCGGTGCGCACCGAGGAAGCGGCCGCCTGGGCGCGCGAGCATTTCGATCATGTACTGGTCCATGGCGACCCCGGTTTCATCGGTTTCGGCGAAAGCTTTCCCGCCGCCGCGCAAATCGAAGACAAGATTGTCTATGGCGGCTATGTCGCGTCGGGCGAACCAACCCTTGAGAGTGATCTGGGCCAGGGCGAAATCATCGTCTCGGCGGGCGGTGGGGCGGTCGGCGAAAGGCTGCTGCGAACCGCCTGCGAAGCCCAGGCCTTGGCTGGGGACCAGCGGTGGCGCCTGCTCGCTGGCGGCAATCTCCCCGAAACAGCCTTCGCCGCCCTGGCTGCCCAGGCACCAAAGACTATGGTCGTGGAGCGCGCCAGGTCCGATTTTCCCGCGCTGCTTCGAAACTGCGCCGTCTCGGTCTCTCAGGCGGGCTACAACACGGTTGTTGATGTTTTGCAGGCGGGTTGCCGGGCCGTGCTGGTGCCTTTCGCCTCACCCGGCGAGACCGAACAGACCCTGCGCGCGAAAAAACTTGAGCAATGTGGCTTGGCGCAATGCTGCCTAGAGGATAATTTGACGCCGCAAAACCTCGCCGACGCGGTGCGCCATGCCCTTGCCGGGCCGCCACCGCCGGACCATGGTATTGCCTTGGACGGCGCCCGGCGCGGCGCGGAATTAATAGCGGAATGGGCCGATGACTACGTGGCATGACCTCACAGAAGAACTCGACCACTGGTCCGATGCAGGGCGGATCGCGACTCTGTGGTGGCGCGACGATGACGCCGCCCGGCCGGATCCCGCCCTCGATCGGCTGCTCGGGCTTTGTACGTCCCTGGGCTCCATACCACTGGCCCTTGCCGTGATCCCCAAGACGGTTCATCAGGAGGCCGCCGGAGCGATCCTCGCCCAGGACACCGCGACCGTGATCCAGCACGGCTACGCCCACCAAAATCACGCCGTAGAGGGCGAGCGCAAGGCCGAGCTGGCTGACAACCGCGACGGCCATGATGCGCTTGACGAGCTGGTAATCGGCCGGCGCCGGCTTGAGGCGATGTTCGATGATTGCTTCGCACCGATCTTGGCGCCACCCTGGAATCGCCTGGCCGAGCCCCTGTTAGCACAGCTCGCCGGCGCCGGCCTGAGCGGATTATCGACCTATGGGCCCCGCACCCATGCCAATCCGGCGGAGGGCCTGGCCCAGGTCAATTGCCATATAGATATCATCGATTGGCGGGGCAGCCGGGGCTTTGTTGGTGAGGATCGCGCGCTCGGCCTCGCCCTGGATCATCTCCAGGGGCGCCGGAGCGCGGCTGTCGACGCCACCGAGCCGACCGGCCTGATGAGCCATCACCTGGCCCATGACGAGGCGAGTTGGCAATTTATTGAGGAATTCATCGCCGCAACCAGCCGCCATGGCGCCGCGCGCTGGCTTTCCGCCGGCGACGCCTTTGAGCGCGGATCAGGGACGTGACCCAGGCGGAACTCCCCACCGCCACGATCCACCACTATCCCCGGGGCTCGGTGATTGCCGACGGCCTCCGCGCCCTGGCCGGCCTGGCCATGACTTTCGGGCCTTTAGCAGTTTTTAATGTCGGTTCCGTTATGGATTACATCCTGGCAGGTCTCGGCGCATTATTTCTACTATTCGGGTTTCGCACTGTTCTCCGCTATCAGACACATGTTGAGCTTTCCGCCGGGGGAATACGGATTGCAGGCCCTGTTGGCCGGGCTATCCAGTGGCGAGACCTGGACGGTATGTCGGTGCGATATTACACGACCCGGCGCGATAAGTTGGATGGTTGGATGCTGCTTAAAATGCAAGGTAATGGAAGCGTCGTGACGATGGATTCGACACTGGAGGGATTCGACGACATCGTGCGCCACGCTCTTGCCGTGGCCCGCGCTAAGGGGATCACCCTTGAAGTAGGCACCCTGACCAACCTCCAGGCCATGAAGATCGACGAACGCGGGAATATCGACGAAGTTGGGGATATAGACGCCCCATGAGCGATATCCTGACAATTAACAACCTATCGGTCGGCTTTGACGTTCACGGCTCCTTCATCACCGCCGTCGATGGCGTGTCCTTCTCCATACGCAAAGGCTCCACCGTGGCCGTGGTCGGCGAATCGGGATCGGGAAAATCGACCATCGCCCAGACGATCATGGGTATCCTTCCCAAGGTAGCGCGGATCAGCGGCGGCGAAATACTGTTCCACGATCCGGCGAAAAACGGCGCCACCACCGACATCGTCAAGCTCAAACGCGACGGGCCGGCTATGCGGGCCATCCGCGGTGGACGCGTCTCGATCATCTTCCAAGAACCGATGACCTCGCTGTCGCCCCTGCATACGGTCGGCAACCAGGTCGGCGAAGCTCTGCATCTGCACCGCGAAATAGGCAAGGCCGAGGGTCGCGAGGTGACCATTGAGACCCTGCGCCTTGTCGGCTTTCCCGACCCGCCCGGCACCTATCGCGCGTATCCCTTCGAATTGTCCGGCGGCATGCGGCAACGGGCGATGATCGCCATGGCCCTGATCTGCCGTCCCGCCCTGCTCATCGCCGACGAGCCGACGACGGCGCTCGACGTGACCATCCAGGCGCAAATCCTCAAACTGATTGCCGATCTCCAGAACGATCTTGGCATGGCCGTGTTGATGATCACCCATGACCTCGGCGTGGTTGCCAACGTCGCCGAGGAAGTGGTGGTGATGTATCACGGCAAGGTAATGGAAAGCGGCTCCCTCGACGACATCTTCAGCCGCGCCGAGCATCCCTATCTCAAGGCGCTCCTGGCTGCGATTCCGCGCTTCGATATGAAAGCGGATGAGCGTTTGGTGCCGATTCGCGAAATCGACACCAGCTCGGCCAAAATCCTGAGCACGCGCGACCGGCCCCGCACCGAGAATGCGGCCGACAGCAATACGCCGTTGGTATCGGTGCGCAACTTAAGCAAGGCGTTCTCTTTGCGTGGCCAGGGCCTGTTCAGCTCGGGTCCGGCGAGGCAGTTCAGAGCGGTCGAGGATGTCAGTTTCGACATCAAACGCGGTGAGTGCCTCGGCCTGGTCGGTGAATCAGGTTGCGGCAAGACAACCACCGGCAAGCTGTTGATGCGCGCGCTAACGGCGGACTCAGGCGAAGTGATCTATCGCGACAACGGCCACGACATTGACGTGTTAGCGCTTGATCCCAACGCTCTGCTCGCTTTTCGCCGCAAGGTGCAGTTCATCTTCCAGGATCCCTTCGGCTCGCTCAACCCGCGCATGACGGCATTCGACATCATCAGCGAGCCCCTGATCATCCACAACATCGGCAACCATGAAGAACGCATCGATCAGGTCCGCGAACTGATGGGTCTTGTGGGCCTCGATATCCGCTATCTCAGGCGCTACCCGCACAGTTTCTCGGGCGGCCAGCGCCAAAGGCTGGGTATCGCCAGGGCCTTGGCGCTCAGGCCCGATTTGTTGATTTGCGATGAGCCCGTGTCGTCCCTCGACGTCTCCATTCAGGCGCAAATCCTCAACCTGTTCAAGGACCTGCAATCGAAACTCGGGCTGACCTATCTGTTCGTCTCGCATAACCTGGCGGTGGTCGATTACATGGCCGACCGCATCGCCGTCATGTGCGCGGGCCGGCTGGTCGAACTGGCGCAGCCCGGTGAGTTGTTCCATAATCCGCTGCATCCCTACACCAAGACGCTGCTCGCCGCCGTACCCTATCCCGATCCCGCCCGCCGCCTGGATTTCGACTATGTGATGAAACATAAAAACCCTAACCCGGCAGCCTGGCCGGTGCCCTTTACCGTCACCCCGGACGTCGACACGGCGCTGATCGAAGTGACTGAGAATCATTTTGTCCGCGCGGCGGTCGGGACCGATATGAAGGAGATTCTGTCATGAATGCGATGCGCGCCATCTTCGGCGGAATCGTGGCGCTCGTCTTGAGCGCCTCCGCAATGGCCCCCGCAAGAGCCATCGAGTTGGTCGAGCCGCCCTTCCTGGCCGACAAGGTCGCCGCCGGTGAGCTTGCTCCCGTGGCTGAACGCCTGCCCGAGACCCCGGCGATGGCGATCTTCGAAGGCGAGCGTGAGCTGGGCGCCTATGGCGGCGATCTCAGGATGCTCATGGCCAAGCAAAAAGACATCCGCATGATGACGGTCTACGGCTATGCCCGCCTAATCGGCTACAACAGAGATTTGCTGCTGGTCCCCGACATGCTTGAGCGTGTCGACATTGAGGAGGGCCGCATCTTCACATTGACCTTACGCAAAGGCCATAAATGGTCCGACGGCGCGCCCTTCACATCGGAAGATTTCCGCTATTACTGGGAAGATGTGGTCAACAACGAAACCATTTCGCCCTTTGGCGTGCCGAAGGTTTTGTTGATCGACGGTGAAGCCCCCAGGGTTGAATTTATCGACGAGATCACGGTGCGCTATAGCTGGTCGAACCCCAATCCGTTCTTCCTGCCTGCCCTGGCCGGCGCGCGGCCCCTCTATATCTATCGCCCCGCCCACTACCTCAAACAATTCCACGCCCGGTACAATGATAAGGAAACACTCGAAGCCGTGGCGGCCGAGGCCAAGGCCAAGGGCTGGGCGGGGCTCCATCAGCGGCGCGATCACCAATACCGTTTCGACAATCCCGACCTGCCCACCCTGCAGCCCTGGATGAACATCACCCGGCCGCCCTCGGAGCGCTACGTCTTTCTACGAAATCCCTATTATCACCGCATGGATTCGGCGGGCCTCCAGCTGCCCTATATCGACCGGCTGGTCGTCGATATCGCCAACAACAAGCTGATTGCGGCCAAGGCGGCGTTCGGAGAGTCCGACCTGCAGGCCCGCTATATCCGCTTCGACAACTACACCTTCCTCAAGGAAAATGAGGATAAACACGATTACGCCACGCGGCTGTGGAACACCGTCAACGGCTCGCAGTTTGCGCTCTATCCCAACCTCAACGTGACCGATCCGGTATGGCGCGCACTAACACGCGATGTGCGCTTCCGCCGGGCCCTCTCGCTGGCCATCGACCGCACCCAGATCAACCAGGTGATTTATTTCGGCCTGGCGCGGGAGGGCAACAATACGGTGCTGGCAGAGAGCCCGCTGTATGAAGAGTCCTATCAAACCGCTTGGGCGTCCTTTGATCCCGACCAGGCGAACGCCCTGCTCGATGAAATCGGGCTGACGGAGCGCGACGATGACGACATCCGCCTGCTGCCCAACGGCGAGCCGATCGAAGTCATCGTCGATACCGCCGGCGAGAGCACCGAGGAGACCGATATCCTGGAACTCATTCAGGACAACTGGCGGGATATAGGCATCGCCCTGTTCACCAAGCCGTCCCAGCGGGAAGTGTTCCGCAACCGGGTCTATTCGGGCGAGGCCATGATGTCAGTGTGGTATGGCATCACCAACGGCGTATCGACCGCCGCCATGAGCCCGGCCGAACTGGCGCCCACCGAGCAAACCCAACTGCAATGGCCGAAATGGGGTCAGTTCCACGAGACCGCGGGCTCAGCCGGGCTGGAAGCCGACATGCCGCAGGCCATTCGGCTCGCCGAACTCAACGCCGCCTGGCGGGTGGCGGCGGATGACGATGAGCGCGGGCGCATCTGGAGCGAGATGCTCAAAATCCACAGCGAGCAGATGTACAGCATAGGCGTGCTCAACGCCGTACCGCAGCCGGTCATCATCAACAACCAGCTGCGCAATCTGCCCGAGGTCGGCATCTATAGCTGGGAGCCGAGTTCCTATTTTGGCATCTACAAGCCCGATAGTTTCTGGTTCACCGAAGCGCGGCGGAGCGTCGCACAGTGAGCGGCGCAATGATCAGGTTCGAGGATTAACCCGGGATGCTACGCTATATCATCCACCGCCTGTTGATCATGATTCCGACGCTGCTGGCCATTAGCATCATCGTGTTCGCGATCATTCAGTTGCCGCCGGGCGATTATCTCGAAAGCTATATCGCCGAGCTCCAGAGCGAAGGTCAGTCGGTCGACGAATCCAAGATCGAATTCCTGCGCCAGAACTACGGCTTCGACAAGCCGCTGATCGAGCAGTATGCGACCTGGCTTTTGGGCATGACCCACGGCGATTTCGGCTTTTCCTTCGAATACCGCCTGCCGGTGGCCGATGTGGTCGGCGATCGGCTGTGGCTGACCTTTCTGGTGTCCTATACGACGATGGTATTCACCTGGCTGGTGGCTTTCCCCATCGGCCTCTATTCGGCAACCCACCAATATAGCTGGGGCGATTACGGCCTCACCTTCATCGGCTTCATCGGCCTGGCAACGCCGAATTTCCTGCTCGCCCTGGTGCTGCTTTATTTCGCCAATGTGGTGTTCGGAACCTCGATCGGCGGGCTGATGGACGCCCGCTTCATCGGCGAGCCCTGGAGCATCGATAAACTGTTATCGGTGCTTGAGCATCTCTGGATACCGATCATCGTCATCGGCACGGCGGGCACCGCCGGCACCATCCGCCGCCTGCGCGCCAACCTGCTCGACGAGCTTGAGAAGCAATATGTCACCACCGGGCGCGCCAAGGGTCTGCCGCCGCTCAAGCTTTTGTTGAAGTATCCCTTCCGCATGGCGCTCAACTTCTTCTTCGCCGACATCGGCTCTCTGCTGCCGGCCATTGTGTCAGGCGAGGCGGTGGTGGCGGTGGTGCTGTCCCTGCCGACCACCGGGCCGATGATGCTGGATTCCCTGCGCAGCCAGGATATGTATCTGGCGGGCTCGTTCCTGATGTTCCTGGCCACGCTCACCGTGGTCGGCGTGCTGCTGTCGGATTTGGCCCTGGCGGCGCTCGATCCGCGAATCCGCCTGCAGGGGAACACCACGCGATGACCGACACCCCCAAAGATACCATGAGCGATTCCATGCGGTCCGGCATCGAGCATTTCGTCTCCAAGGCGCCGTTCGACCCCTATTCGGTGGATACGCTCACGCCGGAGCAGGAACGCTATTACATGGCGTCCCAATGGCAGCTCATGTGGTGGAAGCTCAAACGCCACCGTCTCGCGGTGATCTTCGGTTTCGTGCTGCTGGTGATGTACGGCTCCACGGTGATCAGCGAGATCATCGCGCCCTACGACCTGCACGAACGTCATGCGCGCTATATCTACGCCCCGCCGCAGTCGGTGCATCTGTTCGACAAGGGCAAATTCGTCGGGCCCTTCGTCTACGGCTGGAAATACTCCCTGAACATGGAGAACCTGAAGCGCGAATACGGCGAAAATCCCAAGAAGGTTTATCCCATCCGCTTCTTCTGCTCGGGCGAGCCCTATAAGTTCTGGGGGCTGATCGAGGGCGATTTCCATCTCATCTGCCCGTCCAAGGGCGGCACCCTGTTCCTGCTGGGCACCGACCGCCTGGGCCGCGACATGCTGTCGCGCATCCTCTACGGAGCGCGCATTTCCCTGACCATCGGCCTGATCGGCATCACGATCAGCTTCACCCTGGGCATCATCATCGGCGGCATCGCCGGCTATTTCGGCGGCTTCATCGACAATGTCATCCAGCGCGTTATCGAGATCATCCGGTCGTTCCCGGAAATCCCCCTGTGGATGGCGCTGTCCGCCATATTGCCGGTTAATTGGTCGCCGATCCTGATCTATTTCGGCATCACCGGCCTGCTGGCGATGCTCGATTGGACCAGCCTCGCGCGCGCCGTGCGCTCGAAGCTGTTGGCCCTGCGCGAAGAGGATTATTGCGCAGCCGCCCAGCTCATGGGGGCGAGGCCCAGACGCATCATCGCCCGCCACCTGCTGCCCGGATTCATGAGCCATCTGATCGCCTCGGCGACCCTGTCGATCCCCGCCATGATCCTCGGCGAGACCGCGCTCAGCTTCCTCGGCCTCGGCCTGCGCCCGCCGATCACCAGCTGGGGGGTGCTGCTCAACGAGGCCCAGAACATCAATGTGGTGGCGCTCTATCCGTGGCTGATCCTGCCCGTAGTGCCGGTGATCGTCATCATCATCGCCTTCAATTTCTTCGGCGACGGCCTGCGCGACGCCGCTGACCCCTATAAGTAATGCCCCCTAAACCAACGATAGCCGGCCGCGCGGACTTTCCTCGCGGTGGAGCCTCATGGGAAGAAATCGAGGCGGCCATGGATGAGATGGCCAAAGACGACATCGACTGGAGCGGGGGGCGCACGCCGCTGTACGTTTTCCATGCCACGGCCGACGCTTACGAGATTGGCAAGCGCGGCTTCATGAAGTTTTTCAGCGAAAATGCCTTGGGCGGCAAACGCGCCTTCTTCGGCCTGAAACAAATGGAAGACGAGCTTATCGATTTTGGTCTCAGTTTGTTCAATGCGCCAGAAGGTGCCGGGGGAATCCTCAGCACCGGCGGCAGCGAGAGCATCATCCTCGCGGTCAAAGCGGCGCGTGATTTTGCCCGCGGCAAGCACCCCCAGGACAAGCCCCACAACATCGTGACGGCCTATTCCGCGCATCCCGCCTTCAATAAAGCGGGAGGCCTCATGGACATCGAAATTCGCCGTGCCAAGATGCGCCCGGATCAGCGCGCAGATTGTGCCGCGATGGAGGCTTTGATCGACGAGCAGACCATCATGCTGGTGGGTTCCGCTCCCTGCTTTCCACACGGCGTCGTCGATGCCATCGATGAATTGAGCGCGCTTTCAATGCGGCGCGATATCTGGCTCCATGTGGATGCCTGCGTGGGCGGATACATCATTCCCTTTTTGCAAGCCGCCGGGCGTTCGGTGCCGGCGTTTGATTTCAACCATAGTGGCGTGCGCTCGATTTCCGCTGATTTGCATAAATTCGGATTTTGCCCGAAACCGGTCTCAACCCTGTTTCTTCGCCACGCCGACGATCTCGAGCGCGTCACCTTCAAGTTTGAAGACTGGCCCAATGGCCTGTTCACGACGGCGACCCTGGCGGGCACCCGCTCCGGCGGCGCCGTTGCCGGCTCATGGGCTGTCCTCAATCATCTGGGCGTTTCCGGCTATACGGCCATCGCCAAGAGATTGGGTGAAATGACAGACAAATACGTTCGCGGCATCGAAGCGATCGATGGCTTGTATATGCTGGCCAGACCCGACGCGACGATTATCAATTTCGGGGCTCGTGAGTTGGATATATTTTCGGTTGCCGAACAGTTCAGCGAGCATGGCTGGTTGCCGGGCCTGACCAAAAACCCCAAAGGCATGCACGCCATGATGTCGATGCTTCACAAGCCAGTGCGCGAGCAATATCTGGAAGACCTGGAAGCCGCGGTGAACCAGGTTCGCGGCGACAACAAGAACGCTTCCGAACTGGAAGCGGTCTATTAGGTGGATCAGCCGTTGTCGGCCAGCAGAGCGCCGACCAGATAGTGCGAGCCGCAAATCAGGATACGGGCAGGGGCCTTCGCGGTCGCCACGATATCATCAAGAGCATCGTCCAGGCTGGCGGCAGTTGAAGCCTTGAGGCCGGATTGCGCGGCGGCCCGCGCCATTTCATCGGCGCTTAAGCTCGCCGCCTCGCCGGCAATGGCGACACAGCGGGCATCCTCGGCGACATCCGCGAGCGGCGAGAGATAGCCGCCGGGATCCTTGCTGTTGAGCATGGCGGTAATCAGATGCAGCGGCCGATCTCCCCAGTCCGCCGCCGCCATTTGCGCCAGGGCGCGTCCGGCGTGGGGGTTATGGCCGGCATCGATCCAGAGTTCCCAGCCCGCCCCAGGCAAACGATCGACCAGGGGGCCGTGCGCCAGCCGTTGCAGGCGCGCCGGCCAGCTGGCGCCGGTCATTCCCCGGGCCATATGCGCCTCGCCGATGTCGAACCCCTTGAGGGCCCGCAAGGCGGCCACCGCCAGGCCCGCGTTGTCGATCTGATAATCGCCGTAAAGCGCCGGCCGGGGAAGCGCCAGGGTCTCAGTGCCGGCGCTGAACAGCAGCCCACCGTTCGCCGCACGGGCATTGAAATCGACCCCGTGGCGGATCAGCGGCGCCTCCAGTTTAGCGGCACGCTCGATGATTGGCGCGGCGGCCTCGGCCGGTTGCGGCCCGATCACCCCGGCCACCCCCGGCTTGAGAATGCCGGCCTTCTCAAAGGCGATGGCGGCGAGCCCCTCGCCGAGATATTGGGTATGGTCGATGGACACCGGCGTGATCACGGTGAGCGCCGGGCGAGCAACCACATTGGTCGCATCGAGCCTGCCGCCGAGGCCGTTTTCGAGCAGCAGAATGTCGGCGGGGGTGCGCGAAAACCCAAGGAAGGCGGCGGCGGTGGTGATCTCGAAATAGGTGATCGGCCGGCCCTGGTTGGCGGCCTCGCATTCCTCGAGAAGATCGCTGAGATGATCTTCCTCGATGAGCGCGCCGCCCAGGCGGATACGCTCGTGAAAGCGCGTAAGATGCGGCGAGGTATAGGCATGAACCTGGTAGCCGGCGGCCTCCAGGGCGGCGCCCATGAAGGCGATGGTCGAGCCCTTGCCGTTGGTGCCGGTGACATGGACCACAGGCGGCGTGCGGCGCTCGGGATTACCCAGGGCCGCCAGCAGCCCCTCGATGCGGCCGAGGGATAAATCGATCAGTTTGGGGTGCAGCGCCAGCAGGCGCTCCAGGATGACATCGCTTTTCACGCAGGCTTTTCCTTATTCGGTCGACAGATCACTCATATCATCGATGGAGGGATGAAGGGACAATACCAGTATGTCTGCCAGGTGATCCAAAACTGACCATTGCCTATCGAGCTCGTGCGGGGGCGGATTCGCGGCCGGCGGGCCATTTTGCTATCATTTTTGCCGAGTGGGGGGAGTCATTTGGGAAGTCTCGGCTGATTCATCGCTCAAGATCGCATTGCCTTTAACAGCCTTGCCGCCGGATGTGAAAAAACATTCCGCGCAGGCTCTGCAGTGGTTCAATACGGCTTGCATGGAATTCTCGGGAAGGATGAGGCCACATCAGTTCTTGTTTCCAAGTGGAATTTTCAGATGGAATGAGGAAGCAACTATGCGAAAGACCGGAATTACGCTTATCGTGCTACTGATCCTGATGGGTTTTAACCTGAACCCCCTGCCCGCCCTGGCGGCCGGCGGCGCTAGCGGCGGATCCAGCGGAGGCTCAAGCGGCGGCTCCAGCGGCGGTAGCGCTGGCGGCGGCGGCTCTAGCGGCAGCAGCTCCAGCAGCCGTATCAACGCCTGGGTGAACCCCGACTACACGGCGGGAATAAAGGCAATCAAGGCCGAGAACTGGACCCAGGCAATTGTCCTCATGGACAATGTGGTGGCTGCGGACGCAAAGGACGCCGACGCCGAAAACTGGCTCGGCTATGCCCACCGCAAAGCGGGCAATTTCGAGATGGCCTTCAAGCACTACAACCTGGCGCTCATCATCAACCCCGACCACATTGGCGCCCACGAATACATTGGCGAGGCCTATCTCGAAAGCGGTAATGTCGCCAAGGCCAAAGAGCATCTCAATATACTGGACAAGCTGTGCTTCTTCGGTTGCGAGGAATATACCGAGCTGAAGGAGAAGATTGCGGCCCACAAGGCGGGGTCGTCGAGCTGAGGACCTTGGGATGACCGCCAGCGCACCTCAGGCAATCGTAGTCGAGGTCGTAGTCGATGTCTCTTCTTGGCTATGAACGGATGTTGCGACGGCTCGCTATAGCGATCCAAAATACGCTACAGTCGGCCCAACAGGCCCATAACAAACAGAGAAAATCTCATGATTCGCGGAATTGATCATATCGAATTGATTGTCCGGGACTTCGACAAATACATCGAATTCCTGAAGACACTCGGAATGAAAGTGTTGACGCACACCAGCCACCACGGTGAATCCGCGGAGCTACAGGCGCCTGGCGAAAATCAGCCGATTTTTGAAATCCATCAGGCCAGCGGCGAAGAGGTCATCGGCGTCAACCACATCGCCTTTCGGGTTGATGACGTGACGGCGGCCAACGAAACGCTGAAACAAACGAAAATCGATGCCGACGATCCGAACTATGTCAAAGAAACCGGTCGCACGACCATCAATTTGCGCGACCCGGACGGATGGCGCATGCAGCTTGTCGACGCCAAACGAGAAGACCCGATCTAGCGCCGGAGCGGCTACTCTAGGTCGTGAGTCATGATGACTTCCGCTCTTGCCGACTAAGTTTCTATGGGGATCATCTTGCTTAGCTCGGTCTGGACAAGCTTTTTCTTAACTTGGTCCTGAGGCTGGCGAAGGACCATCGTCATGCCCCTAGCCTGTGCCATGTCACTCATCAGGACCAGCATTTCCAGGCCATAGCAATCCACGCTTCTGAGTTCATCCATTACCAACACGCAGCGACCGCCCTCAGCATGGTTGAATATATCGATAAGCGTGGAAATATCGGCCTTATCGGGCCATTGAAATCCGACGGGTACAGTTTGGAATATTTCCCGCATCTTTTAGCTCCTTTACATAGGCTGGTCTGGCGATCTGGCGACTCCGGTTCAACCGGGAATCCACGTCCGTCTGTACGGGGCCACAGCAGAGAAGGTCACGGCAGGCAATTTTCTTGCCTGTCTCAAATGATCTTATTTAAATAGACCGCAATGGCCGCCGCCATCACACTTTGACGGGATTTTCCGCCGCGATCCGCCAACGCTTTTACTTTCAGAAATTGATCGATCTCTAGCCGGACCGTGGCCTGTTTGCGCAGTTTTCTCGGTTTGAAATTTGACGACGATCGCACCGCGCGCTCTGCGGGCGCATCCGCTGAGATAAATTTCCGAGACGGTTTTGCCACTGAATCTGCTCCGGCGCGCCGCCGTGACAGGGGGGCCTGCTCAGATCCCCATGACACAGGCCGAGTGACGATGTCCCGCTGCCGAACGATCAGAGAGGATAAGGGTGATATCATGGTTTTCGGCTGCCAGATTTTCACGGTTTCCTCCCGGACAGCGGGTTTTTCCTTGGCTACGGCACAAGGCGTATGCCGCCGACCTACTGCAAGCCCGCTTCGTGGGGGAGAGATTTGCTGATCATTGCGATCCGGCACTCTGCGGACTCGCCTATCGGTGAAACCTCCATCGCCCTGGCATTCGTCCCATTGCGACCGGCACGGGGGCTGGTCTTGCAACTGTTCCAAACTCATGTGAGCGACAGCAGCTGTGGGTTCAGCTTCGCCTTTTCTGGCGAAGAGCGAAGGCCGAGGACTGGATTTTGTCTGATCTGTCATGCTGATTATTCCTCTCGAAGGCCTTCTCTATAGAGACGAGCGTTTGCCAAACGGGCGCGCTGCTAAGCGTCGGCCGAATCCGCGTCCCCGGTCGATTTCCCGTTGCTCAGCGCCTTGGAACGGAACAATCTTCATCCGGCGGTCTGGCCGATGGTGTTCGATTTTGTCCAGCCGTGTCAAAATGTAGTCCCACAGGTCCGCCACCTCCTGGGCCGAACGCGACTCTTTGTTCATCTCCATGACCGTTTTGCCATCGATCATGCTGGTGGCAAAATCGATCCTCTGATGCACCGTAACGGGCGCAACAGTGCCGTGCTGCGACAGGGCAACAGCCGTTTCGCCGGTAATTCGCGCGCGAGTGGTGGCGGCGTTGACGACGAAGATCAACGGCTTTTCCTGATCTTCGATAATATCGATGGTCGCGCCCACGGCGCGCAGGTCGTGCGGACTCGGCCGCGTCGGTATAACGACCAAGTCCGCGAACCCAACGACTTCCCTGATGGTGTCGGTGACCGCTGGCGGCGTGTCGATAAAGACAATCTTGATACCTTGCTCGCCGAGCGTCTTTAGGCCCGCCTCCATGTTGGAGAAGTGAGTTTTAACGAACAGCGGCGATTCCGATTCGCGAGCGTTCCACCACGCCGTAAGACTGCCCTGGGGGTCGGTATCGATCAGGGCGACCGGCCCCTCGCCGGTGAGGTCGGCCTGGACCGCAACATTTCCGCATAAGGTTGTTTTCCCCGCTCCCCCTTTTTGCGAAGCGAAGACGACGACCAGCGGGAAGCTGTTCTCTGTTGGCGCGGGGCAGTAGGGGGCGGTTGTTCGGTACGTTTTCTGTTCGCCTCCCTCGGTTTCGCTGGTATTGCCTGTGTCTAGCGCGATCACATGATCCCGAACTTCGAGAACGGAAAAATCATCCTCGCCGAACGCCTCTTTGCCCCTCCCTGTCGCATCTTGACTGCTACGGCAAAATTGCACGACCTCTCCATCGTGCATAAGGGCGAACATCCCGAAGTGGGTCTTCAGGAGGTCGGGCAGAATCTCATTCAATGCTGTGATATTTTGATGCGTCGCTGTTTCTGAAGCATGGGTATCAATCATCTTGTTCTCCATTCGGTTTAGTCGTGCATATCTGTCGCCGTTAAGAGCAAGCTCTCAAAGGCGATCAATAAATCTGGATGTTGGGATAAATGGTTTTGTAGGCCACGTAGAAGACCATCATGGCCACGACGATGGCGATGTAGGGATCACCGTAGGGCAGCGGCGCGAAGAGATCGCACCAGATGTCCCATACCGTGTCGAAGAACCAATGAATTCCGCCGTTGATAGAATCGAATAAACTA
>Ga0066376_10001282_pt1 | contig 24477 bp, 29 predicted proteins | sample Knorr_S15_td_Bot_FD_77009 | JGI IMG/M metagenome (GOLD analysis project Ga0066376, IMG submission 77009) | Marine microbial communities from Southern Atlantic Ocean transect - Knorr_S15_td_Bottom_ad_5009_LV_A | ecosystem: Environmental > Aquatic > Marine > Oceanic | place: Southern Atlantic...
ATGTGCGCGAGCTCGCGGATGATCGTAAAGCGTAAAGGCGCGGACCGTCCCGTCGTTACGCCCTGTACCTTGCTGCCCTATGATACGCAATTTGAATTGGGCCATGGTTTGGCCGAGGCGGCAAAATCAGTGAAGCTCAATTATCCTCATTGCGCCCGGTTCTGTGTTCTCGGCGGAGGATCTTGTAGCGTCTCTGAATAGTCATGGTGACGATCTCTACAGATAATCCTGTCCTAGTGTTCGGTGGCCCCTATGGCAATCTCGAAGCAACTAAGGCGCTTTTTTCCGAAGCCAGTCTTAAAGGCATTGCTCCTGAAAACATAATTTGTACCGGCGATGTTGTTGCTTATTGTGCCGACCCGCAGGCGACTGTTGATCTTTTGCGCAAGAAAAACATTGCTGTTGTGATGGGCAATTGCGAAGAGCAACTGGGTTTGGGCGCTGAAGATTGTGGTTGTGGATTTGAAGAGGGGACGGCCTGCGATGTGTTGTCCCAGCAATGGTACGCCTTTTCATCTCAGCATTTGGACGCGTCATCCTGCGCTTGGATGCGGGGGTTGCCTCGAAAAATCATTCTCGAGATTGCAGGCCTAAAGCTGGCGATCATACACGGCAGCGTTTCAGAAATTGCCCGCTTCGTCTTTAACTCGTCGCCAGAGAACACATTGCAACAAGAAATAGACTTGTCAGAATGCGACGGTGTAATTGGCGGACATTGCGGCTTGCCTTTTACGCGGATGGTTGATGGTAAGCTTTGGCATAATCCGGGGGTGATCGGCATGCCAGCAAATGACGGCACCCCGCGTGTCTGGTACAGCATTTGGACCGTGCTAGATGATAGTTTGCAAATTAGCCACCACGCCCTAGCCTATGATTTTGAAGGTGCTGCTCAAAGAATGCGCGACGCAGGACTGCCAATAGGCTATGCCGAATGCCTGGAAAACGGCCTTTGGCCAAGTTTGGATGTCCTACCTGAAGTTGAAAAAAGAGCAACCGGCAAGGCGCTTGATCTAGGTGCGCCGATTTCCTATTCGCACTAAAACCTCAATATTGTCACTTTGATGCCTTAATCCGCCACGCCTCCGCCATCATTTCCTGCAAATTCTCTCTGGCTTAAGAAAATTCAAATTGCGGGAGAGGACAAATGTTCCAAATGATACAGAAATCAGCACTTATTGGCGTGGCTTTGCTGGTCTCAGCTTGTGGTGCCAGCTTCGACCACGAAGCGTTACGCCATCAAAATGGCGAGAACAATTCAAGCGGCAGCAAATTTTCTGCTGAACTAGGTCGCGGCTACAAGGCGTTCGCGCTTTCGGAAATCGACATTATGGTAGATTGGATCGACGGCATCCATTTTGGTGAAAAAGCGCAGATGGCTTTTAATTTAAAGGCCTCCGAAAAAGCACCAGAGCCAGAAAAAATCGAAGATTGGTGGTTGGCTGATGATCAAAAACAGATTTTGGCGGAGGCCCGGGGACGCCTCGTTCACATATTGGATCGCCATTCAAAAACACAATTGCCGAAAGTTGCCGCCGCCGCTCAAGTGAATTTTGATTGTTGGATCGAGCAGCAGGAAGAAAACTGGCAGGCAGCACATATCAAAAAATGTCGCAATGGATTTTATTCGGCTGTCGAGCGTCTGGAAGAACTGGCCGCTTTGGCCCGCAGTCGATATTTACCTCAACCCAAAACGATGCGCGCGCGTGTTTTTCCGGCCAAACAAACTCTTATTTCTCCTCGCTCTGAACACGAGACCCGATCTTACACACTTTATTTTTCGTTCAATAAGTCAGAGTTGAGTAATGCGGGTGAAAGTCAAATTGACCGCGTGGTTGAGGCCTATCGATCGGGGGCTCCTGTGACGGTTTTGTTAGCGGGTCATGCCGATAAATCTGGCCGCAAGCCCTACAATTTAAATCTATCTCGGCAACGGTCTGAAGCCGTTCGCCAGGCGCTTTTGGAACGTGGAATCCCAGTACAGATGATTGAAGCTCATGCTTTTGGAGAAACGCGGCCAAAACGCACGACGGTTGATGGCATTAAGGAGCCGCTCAATCGCCGGGTGGAAATTACCGTCGGTCCAGCGCCAGCTCTTTAACATTGGAAGTCTGTCTGCTCAAAATATGTGTTCTGATTAGGCGAAACGTGCTAATAAGAATTTAGACATAATTTTGCACATCTTCGGTGGACGGAACATGTATTCGGAAGTGACAAAGTCGATCAAGATTTCAGTTGATCCTACTTTTATGGAAGATCAATCGGAGCCGGAAGATTTTCATTTTGTCTGGGCCTATCACATTCGCATTGAAAATCAGGGCGACGATACCGTGCAATTGCTTCGCCGCCATTGGCATATTACTGATTCTCAAGGCCGCATCCATGAAGTACGCGGCGAAGGTGTGGTTGGTGAACAGCCCGTATTAGAACCTGGCGAAAGTTTTGAATATACCAGCGGCACGCCTTTGGCGACGCCATCAGGTTTTATGGTGGGCAGCTATCAGATGATAGATGGTGAGGGTGCCAGCTTTAGCGTATCGGTACCCGCTTTTTCCTTGGATTCACCGCATGATTTAAAGTTGGTGAACTAAAAAAACTGAATTTCCTGAATAATATGAATGAGTTACCGCTTCGGGCTGGCGAAAGCGGAAAAAATCAGTATGTTAGGCGCGATTAGACAGCCAAATACATGGCGAACCCCATAAATGAATAAAAACTGAGGGTGGTGGTGACTCGCTTAGGCGGGTCATTTGGTCAATGAGAGGAACAGAAAAGTGACGAATACAAATAAACCGAGCCGGGAAGAAGCTGAAGCAGCCGTTCGCACATTATTGCAATGGGCAGGCGATAATCCGAGCCGGGATGGATTGCTCGACACGCCGGCTCGCGTGGTGCGCGCCTATGAGGAATATTTCTGTGGCTATGACGATGACCCTAAAAAAATTCTTGGCCGGAGCTTCGATGAAACCGAAGGCTATGATGAAGTTGTTGTACTGAAAGACATTCCATTTGCATCTCATTGTGAACACCACATTGCGCCGATATTGGGTAATGTACATATTGCTTATCTGCCCAAATCTCGGGTTGTTGGTATTAGCAAGCTCGCGCGTCTCGTGGAGACCTATGGTCGCCGTCTGCAAATTCAGGAGAAAATGACCGCGCAAATCGCCAACACGTTAAATGAAGTTCTGCAGCCACACGGCGTGGCCGTCGTAATTGAGGCCGCCCATGAATGCATGACAACCCGCGGTATCAATAAGCCCGGCGTCAATATGGTGACCAGCACGATGTTGGGCGCTTTTAGGGACGACCCCTCTACTCGGCGTGAATTTATGGCGATCATCGGCAATCCCAAGAATGGTCATTACGGTTAGTGGTTAGGCAGCGTTTTAAGAAGGTAATGCTTCTTAAATCAATTGGGATTAGTCATCGTAGCCATGAACGATGAGAATTTAGGACCCATTTGACGTGATTGATTTTCGCCCCATATTTTTAATCCTCGGAATATTGCTGACCACTTTGGCGGTGATGATGATTATTCCGGCTATCGCAGACATTGTTGCAGGCAATCCAGATTGGCAGGTGTTTGCTGTGGCCGCGGGCGTCACACTTTTCATTGGTGTCTCGCTTTCGTTGACCAGTCGAGCAGGAGGTGCCACGCTTTCTGTGCGCCAGGCCTTTATTCTAACGACAATGAGCTGGATTGTACTGACAGCTTTTGCGGCACTGCCATTTGCTTTCTCTCAACTTGATCTCAGTGTCACGGATGCCTTTTTTGAAGCAATGTCCGGCATCACCACGACCGGCTCCACGGTTATTGTGAATTTGGATATCGCGCCGCCAGGTCTTTTGTTGTGGCGCTCATTGCTGCAATGGTTGGGCGGCATTGGTATCATCGTCATGGCCCTGGCGGTTATGCCGCTACTGCGCGTTGGTGGTATGCAGCTGTTTCGCATGGAGGCCTCCGATCAATCTGAAAAAGCCATGCCGCGTGCCGCACAGGTGGCAGCGGCAATTGGCGTTATTTATTTAGCGCTCACGCTGATCTGGGCCTTTTTATTGTGGTTTGCCGGATTAAGCGGGTTCGATGCTGTCGCCCATGCGATGACGACCATCGCGACGGGAGGATTCTCGACCTATAACAGCTCGATTGGTCACTTTGATAGCGCGACAGTGGATGCGATCATCACTGTTGGCATGATTATCGGGAGTCTGCCGTTCCTGCTATATTTGATGGTGATGCAGGGCAAGCCCGGAAATTTGATGCGCGACACGCAGGTGCAGTGGTTTTTAACTGTGCTTGCGGTCATCATTGTCATTGTCGCTGGCTGGCTGTGGCTAAAAAATGGCGAGGATCCCCTTCAAGCGCTGCGTTTTGCCTCCTTCAATGTAGTTTCGATTATGACCGGCACGGGCTATGTGACGGCAGGTTTTGACCAATGGGGTAGTTTCGCGATCCCGATTTTTTTCTTCATTATGTTTATTGGTGGCTGCGCCGGCTCAACGACTTGCGGCATTAAAATTTTCCGTTTTCAGGTGCTTTATGCGGCGGCGCGGACCCAGTTTCACAACCTCGTCCAGCCGCACGGCGTGTTTATTCCGTATTATAATCGCCGCCCGATCCCCGAAGAAGTCATTGGCTCGGTGATGAGTTTCTTCTTTGTCTTTTTTGCAACCTATACAATGTTGGCTTTGGCGCTGGGCTTCATGGGTCTCGATTTTATTACGAGTGTGTCGGCGGCGGCGGCGGCGATTTCAAATGTCGGGCCTGGATTGGGCCCGGTCGTCGGGCCTGAGGGCAATTATGCAAGTCTGCCGGTCGCTGCTAAGTGGATTTTATCGATCGGTATGTTGCTCGGTCGGTTGGAGCTGTTTACCGTCATGGTTCTTTTCACCCGCGCGTTCTGGAGAGCTTAGATGGCGTCAAAGATGACAGCGAAAGAATTACTTGGATCCCTGATCGGTTTCGACACAGTGTCCGCCTTTTCCAATAAAGCTCTGATTGATTTTGTTGAGGGCTATCTCGCGGGTTTTGATATCAGCTGCAATATTGCGCCAAACGAAGAAGGCACCAAGGCTGATCTCATCGCGACCATCGGGCCAATGGTTGAGGGCGGTATTGTGCTATCGGGTCACACGGATGTTGTTCCGGTTGAAGGCCAGGATTGGCATAGCGATCCTTTTGAGATGATTGAGAAAGACGGCAGGCTCTTTGGCCGTGGCGCCTGCGATATGAAAGGCTTCATTGCCGTTGCATTGTCATTGGTACCGGAATTTGTCGCACGCGATCTAAAAATTCCAATTCATTTGGTGTTCAGTTATGACGAGGAAGTCGGCTGTTTGGGCGCGCCGGCGTTGATTGCCCGGATGTGCAAAGATATCCCGATGCCGAGGGCCGCCATCATCGGTGAGCCGACCAGCATGAAACTGGTCAATGCCCACAAGGGTTCCGCTTTGTATGAGACCACGGTAACCGGCAGACCGGGCCATTCCTCGCAAACTCATATGGGGGTTAATGCGATTTCATATGCTGCGGCCTGCATCCAACATTTGAGCGAAATTGCCGAAGAATTGAAAGTCAGCGGCACGATTGATGAGCGGTTTGAGCCGCCCCATTCGACAATATCTCCCGGCACCATCGAAGGCGGCACGGCGCTCAATATCATCGCTGAAGAATGCAAATTTATATGGGATTGCCGCAGTATTTCCGAAGATGACAGCGCATTTGCGCTGAAGCGTCTGGAAGAATACTGCGCTGAGACGCTGATCCCCAAAATGCGGGAGATTGCGCCAGAAGCTGATATTCAAACAATGACCCGAGTCAATGTACCGCCTTTGGTCGCTTCCGATGACAATCCCGCCGAAGCACTGGTGCGGCAATTGACCGGTCAAAATCAAGCGAGCGTTGTCTCTTTCGGTGCCGAAGCGGGTCTGTTTCAAGAAGCCGGCGTGCCGTCCGTGATATGCGGCCCCGGCAGCATCGATCAAGCCCACCGGCCCGACGAGTATGTCGACCTCTCTCAACTCAAGGAATGCGAAGAATTTCTGATCAAGCTCGCCGATTGGGCGGCGACGTAGAAATTAGTTCGCGTAGTTCAAGGGTAGGGCAGTCGTGTATTTAATTTTTTCCATGGCAAAATTAGAACTGACATCGGCCAGATCGGCTACGGAAATCAAACGCTTGTAAACAGCGTCAAAACCTTCGATGTCCGGGACAACAACACGCAACAAATAATCAATGTCGCCGCTCATGCGGTAAAACTCTACGACCTCATCAATTTTTTCAATTTCTTTGGCGAAATCTTCCAGCCACTCATAGCTATGTTGGTTGGTCTTAATCCGGACAAAGACAGTGACGCCGACATTAAGCTTATCCGGATTGAGCAGAGCAACGCGTTTTGTGATCACACCTGATTCTTCAAGATTCTGGATGCGGCGCCAGCAGGGTGATGTGGAGAGACCGACGCGGTCGGCAATCTCGGAAACAGATAACGTTCCGTCTTGTTGAAGTTCGTTCAATATTTTTCGGTTTATTTGATCTATATGATAAATATTACCATAAATATCAATAAAATAGAAATAATTTTCTAAATTTTCATGAATTATGAGGGATTTCAAAAACAATTTCTACTCGCCTATTGGTACTATTATTCAAATAAATTAGGCGATAAGGCAGGAAATATGATCCGCAGATTTTTTATCAAACATCCAAATTCAGTTGGGGAAAATTACTTCCAACATTTAGCGAGCGCTACATCGTTCGGTCTGCGCATGCTGATTGCCAGTCTGGCTTGTCTGGTCCATGGAATTTTTCCGTTTCTCTTCGAGCGTACGGGAAGCGCAACGATTAGCGAACTCCATGACGATATGATCACCCATCGTGATCGCCCGACAAAATTTGTCGCAACGGAAACGTCTTAAAACAAATAACTCTGCATGTTTTTGGTGATGTTCTCTTCGATGACGGCGTTGAACTGGGCCATTAGTTTCTCGACCAAATTATACCAAATCTTTCGGCGATCTGCGAGCGGCGTGGCTTCGGATACGGTGATGGATTGCTCGGCTCTAGCCGTCACGACGACGGTTTGAATATTGCGCTCATCAAAAATTTCAAGCTGCGCTTCGACGAAGGTGTCATAACGTTCCGATTGCTCGTTCTTAAAAACGCCGCCAATACCTTTATCAACTTTGAGCGGAATTTCCTGGGCGTCTGCGCGCAAGATGGTGAAGCGCGCGGTGTTTTTTTTGCCGGCAATTTGCAAGCGGTCTTCGGCCCAGCGGATCAGCGCTTTTTCTGGTGACACCGGGAATTTGTGGGCGACATGCGGCGCATCGGCGCTGCGTTCGAAGTTGGAGACCAGTTGAATATCGATCACCCGCATCTGGAACGCAGGCAGATGTTTAAACGTCATTTCAGGAAAGTTTTCCTGCGGCAAATTAGCCTGACAGGACGAGAGCACAACAACGGCGCACAAAACTAAAATCCGTGGAATATATTTTGTCATCATACGCGCATGGTGACATGACGCAGGGGCCAAATACAAGAGCGTTTCAAATTAAGTTGAGGATTTTCTGATGGCATCAAGGGCGGCATCGTCAAAACTGTATTCCGTCCGGCAAAATTCGCAGGTGGCAACAATAGTTCCGTCATCTGTTTTCATGTCGACAAGCTCTTCTGGTGGAAAAGAAACCAAGGTCGCGGATACTTTTTCGGCGGAACACCGACATTGAAATGTCAGAAACTTGTTATCGTAGAGCCGCACACCTTGTTCGTGATAGAGGCGATAGAGTAAATCCCAGGATGTAATGCCGGGATCAAGCAACTCGTCTTTGGTCATCGAGCTCATCAAGATGACAGCATTGCGCCAGCTCTCATCGTTTTCATCTGGGGTAAGATTGAGGCGCTTTTCCGCGCCTTCGCCGGCTTCCGGCATTTTCTGGATCATCAGTGCAGCAGCGCGCTGGCTTTCAGGATCAGCTACCAGCAAGATTGCGGTTTCCAATTGCTCGGATTGGCGAAAATAAGATTGCGCACATTCGGCGAGCGTCGCACCTTCAAGTTCTGTGATGCCTTGATAGCGCTCGGTGTCGGGGCCTTGATCAACCGTAAAAGCGATATGGCCGCTGCCCATCAAATGCGGTACCGATGCGGATGCATCGCTGTCGTCTGAAATTTTTTCGCTGTCGTAGCGCGCATAGCCGCGCATTGCACCATCGCTCGAGACATCGACAACCATCATGCCGACAGGTCCATCGCTCTGAGTTTGAAGGATAAACAAACCGTCATATTTTAACGAATCCGACAATGCAGCAGTCATCGCGGTCAACTCGCCCATCAGCGCGCCAACCTCTGCCGGGTAATTGTGCGAGCCCAGAATGTCACCATAGGCTTGGCCCAGCCGCACAAGACGGCCGCGCACATTGGCCCCTTCAACGCTGAAGGGTTGGACTTCGTTCGGAAATTCTACTGTCATATTGGTCTTTGGCATAACAGAAATCGTTAAATTACTTCCAGACAATAGGCAAGAATACCTTTCTGCGCATGCAGGCGGTTTTCCGCTTCATCCCAGACAACACTTTGGTTGCCGTCTATGACAGTGTCGGTGACTTCCTCGCCGCGGTGCGCCGGCAGACAATGCATGAACAATGCATCAGAATTTGCCTTCGCCATGAGAGCATCATTGGCTTGATAAGGAACTAATATCTGAAGGCGTTTATCGCGCTCATCGTCATCGCCCATTGAGACCCAGGTATCGGTAACGACACAATCAGCACCCGCTACGGCATCTTCTGCGACATCGGTAACCGTGATGTCGCAGCCTTCTGAAATAGCCCAATCGATTTGATGATCGGGCAATTGCAAGCTAAGCGGTGTCGCGATTTTAAATTTGAAATTGAACTTCACCGCGGCATGTAGCCAGCTTGCCGCGACGTTATTGCCATCGCCAACCCAGGCAATTGTTTTGCCGTCGATCGGCCCGCGATGCTCTTCAAAAGTCATGATGTCGGCCATAATCTGGCACGGGTGACTGTCATCCGTCAGCCCATTGATAACAGGCACAGACGCAAATTCCGCCAACCATTCGAGTTTTTGATGGGAATCGGTCCGGATCATGATGGCGTCCGCGAAGCGCGACAATACCCGTGCGGTATCTGCAACGCTCTCGCCTCGGCCCATTTGCGAATCCTGGCTGCCAAGCACGACGACTTCGCCGCCGAGCTGGCGCATGCCAACTTCAAAGGAAATCCGCGTTCGCGTCGAAGATTTCTCGAAAATGAGAACCAGAGTGTGATCAACGAGCGGTTTCTCGTGGCCACGACCGGCTTTTTTCAACTCGGTAGCTTTGTCGAGGATTGCACGCAAGGTTGCGATATCGAACTGATCGATGTCGAGAAAATGCCGGGGACTTGGATTTGGCGTAGACATTTAACCCTCCATTTCTCCGCAGGCCTGATCAAAGATCGCCAGCGCTTCATCAATCTCAGCTTCAGTGGCAATCAGCGGCGGAATGATCCTGACCACATTGCCGCCAGCTGGGACCGTCAACAGACCTTTGTCTTCGGCCGCTTTGACAAGATCAAGATTGACGACGCTGTCATCGCAGGTGATGCCGACCAACAAGCCCTGGCCGCGTATCTCGCCGAGGAAATCATGTTTAGTGGCCAATTTTCCAAGTTCAGCGCGAAGATAAACCCCGGATTTTTGGACGTTTTCTAGGAAGCCATCTTCGAGGACGACATCCAACACGGCGTTGGCTGCTGCCGAGGCCAATGGATTGCCGCCAAAAGTCGAGCCGTGGGTTCCGGGCGCCATGGCGTTGCTCGCCTTTTCATTGGCAAGGCACGCGCCGACCGGGAAGCCACCGCCGAGGCCTTTGGCGACGGCCACGACATCTGGCTGAATGTCTGCCCATTCATGCGCAAACAATTTACCAGTCCTGCCAATGCCGGTTTGCACCTCATCCATAAACAACAAAATACCGAACTCGTCGGCGGTTTCTCTCAAGCGTTTGAAATAATCAGGCTCTGCATAGTTAATACCGCCTTCGCCTTGGATCGGTTCAATCAAAATGGCGGCGGTTTGATCTGTAATCGCATCGCGCAATTCATTGAGATTGCCAAAAGACACTTGATCAAAGCCATCGAGCATCGGTGAAAAACCGGCCATGTGCTTTTCGTTTTTAGCAGCTGACAAAGTCGCTAAAGTCCGGCCATGAAAGCTGCCGCTGCAGGTGATTACCCGGTATTTATCGGGATTGCCATTTTCGTCATGGTAGCGCCGGACGATCTTGAGACCGCACTCCACCGCTTCAGCACCTGAATTGCAGAAGAACACCGAGCTCGCAAAACTATGATCGACGAGACGTTGGGCGAGGCGCTCCTGACCCGGAATTCGGTAGAGGTTGGAATAGTGCATTACTTTTCCGGCCTGTTCCTGAATTGCTGCAACCAAATGCGGATGTGCATGGCCGAGCGCGCTGACGGCGATACCCGTTCCGAAGTCCAAATATTTTTTGCCTTCTGTCGAATATAGATAAACGCCTTCACCCCGCTCAAAAGCGATATCTGCCGGTGCGTAGGTGGGCATGATTGCGGAAGTCACGTTGCTCTCCTCTATAAAAAAATAAGGGACGGCACAATTTTCAGTTTACCGTCCGGGAAAGCGGCGCAGTATCGGAATCTCTGCAGCATTTGTCAATAAAAATGGGACTTACCGTTTTAAATCTCGATAAAAATTCTCATGGCTTCCAAGTGCCAAAAGTTTAATTACATCGTCGCCCTCAAAATATTCGTAGGCTAAAAGAATAAGATTTGAGTTTATTCTAAATTTGTAAACTTGCACACCGGCCAAATCACCAACTTTGGCTTCGCCGCAGGAAGGATCACTTGCAATGGCCCTAACAGCCTTATCCAATTCCTGTTTTTGAGATTTATGTAGTCGTTTGACTGCCCGTTTAAATGTTGGTGTTTGAAGTATTTGCGTCATTAGTCGAAGCTGTATTCCTCGTCAGCATCTTCTTGGCGAGAGATCAGAATATCTTTTATTACGGAGAATGGTAGATCGGGATTTTCCTCGGCAATCTTGCCCATTTGCGACCAATGTTCGATTTGCTTCGGCGTTGAGCGATGATGAATTGCACCATAGCGCTTAGCCTTGGCAACAAGATCGTCTGCAAGTTTCACATTGGTAGCCATATAGGTTTCCTCCTAAAATATAGATACTTTTACACCAAAAGTATCCAAAAAGGAACCTTTGTTGCTTTACGATTTGAGTTTGTAGCCGCTGGCGAACATTTTCATGCAAGCGATCCACAGAATTGCGTTTGCTGTGGTCAGTAAAATAATGCCGGTGATGAGAGAGCCGTCGTGCAGACCTAAAAAGCCATAGCGAAAACCGTCGATCATATAAAAAAACGGATTGAGATGGGCGACTGTTTGAAAAGCGTCGGGTAGATGTTTGGTTGAATAAAATGTGCCGGATAGAAATGTCAGCGGCAAAATAACAAAATTGTTAATCGAAGCGACATGGTCAATTTTTTCGGCCCAAATCGCAGTGATGAGGCCGAACAGAGAAAGCAACATTGAGGCAGCAATCGCGTGAAAAAGAATAAATCCTATCGAATAAATGTGGATCGGGGTAAAAATCGCCATGCCAATAAATACCATAATGCCAACCAAAATGCCGCGCGTCGTGCTCGCCAGAACATAGCCTGCCGTTAGTTCGGCTGGCGTCAAAGGCGGCACCAACGTATCGACAATGGTCTGAACAATTTTTTCAAACATCAGCGAAAACGAGGCATTGGCATAACTTGCCGTCATCACTGCCATCAAGGTCAAGCCTGGCACAAGAAAATCAACGAACGGGACGTCTCCCATTGAACGTCCTTCGCCCGAAAAGGCGAGGTTGAAAATCGCCAAAAATAGAAGAGCGGTAACTACTGGCGCGACAAATGTCTGGCCGGAGATTTTAAAAAACCGCATGACTTCTCTTCTATAAAGAGCCGACACACCAACCAGATTCCAAAGGCCGCGACGGGGGCGAGTATCTCCAATTATCATATCTCTAGGACCTCATTCTTTAATCTTATAGCCAATTTTGAACATGGCATAACAGATCGCCCAGAGGACGGCATTTACGATAATGACCAGGCCAACGCCTATCTCGATTGATCCATCCGACTGGCCGGTAAAGCCAAATCGCAATCCATCGATCAAATAGAAAAACGGATTGAAATGGCTGACGGTTTGCAGGATTTCTGGAAACCGAGTGATCGGAAAAAAAGTGCCGCTGAGGAAAGAAAGGGGCAGAATTACAAAATTGGTGACTGTTGAAACATGATCAAATTTCTCCGCCCAAATGCCGGTCATCATGCCCATTGATCCCATCATCAGCGCAGCTCCAACGGCATAAAAAACAATAGCGCCCACACTGTGGATTTGTATCGGTATGATAAAGGCGAGACTGACACCAACGCCAATCGCAACCATTAATCCGCGGGTCGCACCGCCCAGGACAAATCCGACCGTCAGTTCCATCGGGCTCAAAGGCGGCATCAAAGTATCGATTATATTTAGGTTGAGTTTTGACTGAATGAGCGAAACCGATGTGTTGGCAAAGGCATTTTGCAAGATCGTCATCATCAAAAGGCCCGGGGCCAGAAACTCAACATAGGGCAGTCCACCTACGGTGCGGTTGCCGCCAAAGGCAACGCCAAACACAGTTAGAAATAACAGCGTTGTAATGATCGGCGCCAGCAACGTCTGTCCGAAAATTTTGAGATAGCGCCGTACTTCTTTTGAATAGAGCGTCCACATGCCGCGCCAATTGGCACCGGTTAAAGCTGGCCTAATCTTTGGTGCAGCCTGCATTTAATTCACGCTTTCAATTTGTAGCCGCTGGCGAACAATCGCTGGCAGAACAACCATAACGCCAAATCCACGACGACCATAACAATTATACCTTGAAGCACAGGGCCATCTGATTGGCCGATGAAGCCTGCTCTGAGGCCATCAATCGCATAAAAGAACGGATTAAACATTGTCAAAGTTTGCAAGAATTTCGGCAGACGCTCGATCGAATAAAACGTGCCGGACAGAAAAGATAACGGCGTTACAACAAAGCCGGTAATGACAGCCATCTGTTCGTTTTTGTCTGCCCATATGCCGCCGATCACACCTAACAGGGCCATCATATAGGAGGCGGCAATAACGTGAAATAAAACCAGAAAAATATTCGCCGGTGCAATTGGCACAAAAAAGCTCATGGCGATGGTGACTGCGATACCTACAGCAAGGCCGCGTGTCGCACCGCCGCTTGCATAAGCCAAAACCAATTCGTGCGATGTCAAAGGCGGCATTAACGTATCGACAATGTTGCCTTGCATTTTTGCTCCCATGATCGAGGAGGTCGCATTGGCGAAAGCATTTTGCAAGATTGCCATCATGATCAGGCCTGGCGCTAAAAACTGAATAAAGGGAATGCCGTTTATATCGCCGCGCAAACGCCCGACGGCGAGCGCAAAAATCGTCAAAAAGATAAGTGTCGTAATTACCGGTGCCAGGACCGTTTGAATATAGACCTTCGAGAATCGCCGCACTTCCCGCAGATATAGTGTTTTTAAGCCAAGCCAATTCCGGTGGCCATTGGCGGCGCTGGTTTGCGGGCGATTTTCCAGCATCGTACGTATTTTGGATTGGGAATCTGGCATTATCATTCTCGGTAATCAGGCTCGTTAAAAGCGGGCGCAGTTGATATAAACTTGTGGTACTGAAAACCCAACACATTTTTGATTTTTTGTGAAATATATTGTGACTGAAGACTTTAATAGGCCAGCTCGAAAAAAGAAGGTTCCGAGGAAGGTGACGCCAAAATCCTTGGAAAATGCGGCGCTTTATTATTTGCAGCGTTTTTCTTCATCGAGCGAGAATTTGCGGCGTGTCATGATGCGCCGGGTATATCGCTCGGCCAATCATCATGGAACCGATCCAGAGGAAGGGGCGGAGATAATCGACGCGCTGATCAAGCGCTATAACGAAGTTGGGCTTCTGGACGATGCGCAATTTGCAAAAGCCCGCGCCGGCAGCCTCAATCGACGCGGCTCCTCAGCACGCGGTATCCGGGCCAAACTTGCAGAAAAAGGTGTCGCCAGTGATGTCATTACCGAAACCTTGGAACGGTTGAAGGATGAAGACAGCGATCCAGAATTTTCGGCAGCCGTCACATTGGCCCGCAAGCGCCGGCTTGGGCCCTTCAGAATAAAGGGTGACCGTACGGAACTGAAAGAAAAAGACATGGCGGCTTTGGCGCGAGCGGGCTTCAATTACGATATCGTGCAAAAAATTATTGGTGCCGAGACCTCTGAAGAGCTTGAAAAAGAAGTTGAACAGAATATTTATGGGTAAAATATTGATTGCATTTTGCTGCATTTCGATTGATTAACATGCCAGGATTGCTTGGTTTAATTGGATTTTTTGATGGACGAATTTAAATCAGTTTGGAACAGTGATTTTTTTGGTGTGACGGTAGGCGAACTCGCCATCGCGGCCATTGTCATGTTTCTTTTTATTCTGATGCGTAAGTTTTTTGCCCAAACCGTGATTGCACGGCTCAAACGTTGGGCAAAGCTAACCGAGTCGGATGTCGATGACCAAATTATCAAGGCGCTCCAGCAGCCGCTGATGTTTTTGTTTTTTATCCTGGGACTGTCATTTGCAGTTCAATGGATTTCGTTTGGCGTGCATGCTGAAGAAACCCTCATTCGGATCATAAAATCCCTGATAGCGTTCACGATTTTCTGGACCGGCTTTCGTCTGGTTGATCCGATCTCGATTTTCTTTGATCGTTTGTTGGTCAAACTGGCGGGACCAGTCGCCAATGAAGTTAAAAACTATCTCCTAAAATTCCTCAAAATTTTCCTGGTGGGTTCAGGTGTTGTTGCCGTCTTGGCCCAGTGGGGGATTGATCCGTGGCCGTATTTTGCAGGTATTGGCGTGTTATCGCTACCGTTCGCTTTTGCGGCAAAGGATACGGTTTCCAACTTATTTGGCGGGGTGAAACTGATTTTGATAGATCGGGTGTTTCAGGTCGGCGATTGGATTGAAGCGCCGAGTATTGGTCAAGGCACCGTAGAAGCAATTACGCTCTCGACAGTTAAAATCCGAAAATTCTCCAAAGCTGTTCAAGTTGTTCCCAATGGTGTCATCGCCAACGGACCGATTACCAATTGGACCCGTATGTCCAACCGGCGCATTAAAATGGATATCGGATTGGTCTATTCGACAACATCCGAGCAATTTGAACGCATTCTTGATCGGTTGAGAACATTCATCGCTGACGATGATCGCGTCGATCATGACGTCATAGAAATGGTTCACGTCGTCGCCTTCAATGCCTCCAGCATCGACATAAATCTTTACTATTTTACCAAAACCAAAGATTGGGTGGCGTGGCGCGGCATTATTGAAGAGCACATGCTGGCCTTTATGAAAATTGTCGAGGAAGAAGGCTCTAGTTTTGCCTTTCCTTCTCAATCGATTTATATCGAAGGCGCAACAGAACCCATGCTTGATCCACTAGGCGCTTTGGCTCAACCACAAGAAAGCAAATAAAATATGCTCGTAGATGTCGCGCCCGGTGAGTTAATCGACAAGATCACCATTCTTGTCATCAAATCTGAACGTATGGAAGATGAAGCGAAACTCGCCAATGTGCGCCACGAGTTGAAAATATTGTCGGCAACGAGAGACACGGATATACCGGCTTCTACAGAGCTTGATGAATTGACAGCAAAGCTAAAATCCGTCAACGAAACCTTGTGGAAAATTGAGGATGATATTCGCGATTGCGAGGCGGCTAAGGATTATAGCCAGACCTTTATCGATCTCGCTCGGGCAGTCTATGTCACCAATGATGAGCGTGCTCATCTCAAACGCGAAATCAATATGCTGCTCGGCTCAGCTATCGTCGAAGAAAAATCCTATAAGCCGTATTAGGAAAATCGCCATTGATCTTTAGGTGTGATTCCGGCCAACTCAAATATCTTCTCAATATCACTGAAATCTTTAAGCTTCACCAAATGTGACGCGCAATCGCGGCAATCTGAACTGCCGAAACCGGGTAGCGGAACTCGGGCGTCCGGCAGGGAAAGAGCGTGTTCCACCAGCCGGCATTCTGAGCCCTGTTCGAGAGCGCCTATGGAGAATATCCTGCCGGCCTTTGTTAAGTGATCAATATGCCAATGCAGGCTATTTTTCGGCCGAATATGGCGAGCTAATCGGGCTTTAAGACCGCCTGGACCAAAGGCACTGCCGCCATAGAAATAAAGCCCTTTTTTGAGGGTTACCCGGTCAAATTTACCTATTTCGAGGGGCAATGGCGCTGTGAGAAGTACAGTCAGCCCGTAAGCGCCCGGTTTATTGGATATTTCTTCAATAATATCAATAGGTTGAGACATTTTCTATTTTATCGGTAAAATCCGTAAATTGGCAACAAAATTGCATTGTTAAAGGGGTAAGCCGTAGTCAGGACACCTCAACACATGCAAAGCATGGAAAAAAAATATACCGATGGTGAGATTATCTTCCGCGAAGGGGATCAAAGCTCGTCGGCATTTGTGATTTCCTCAGGTCAGGTAGAGCTGCTTAAAAATGCCTCTGATGGCATGGTCCGTTTGGCGATGTTGTCGGCGGGCGAAATTATCGGCGAAATGGGTATTGTCGATAAATCAGCTCGCAGCGCAACGGCGCGCGCAATCGGTCCGGTTAAATTAGATGTCATTGAGCGCGAAGGCTTTCTGGCCTCCCTCAAAGAGGAGCCAGATGTGGCTCTCAGCGTCATCGGCAATTTGGCAGAGCGGCTCCGTAACTCCAACGAAATGGCTATTCGTTCAAGAGCAGTGGATGTGAATATTGGTCCATCTGCGAAGCTCGCGACGTTATCAACGACAAAGGCTCCTTCAGGTCAAATGACCCTTTGGGAAGCCATAGTCGCTCTGTTCGCCAAACCGCAGGATAAACGGCGCTTGCTGGAGTTTCGTGTCGCCCGCCTCGCTGGCGATGAAGATGGTAGCCAAACGAATTTACTGGTGCGGGCGCTTTCGAACCAACCAGAATTGCGCGTCAAAGCCTATGATGAACCGCTGCCAGTGGAAAATGCACCTGATACCTCCGGCGTATTTTTCCAATCCGCCGTGACGACCGCCAGACGTTGGCTCCGTAAAGACAAAGCCGATCTTTTGATTTGGGGTGACGTCAACGAAGTTGGCACGGTCATTCATTTGCGATTTGTCACGCTTTCTGGAGAGGCGGACCAACCCGGTGGATTTTTGATATCTGACCGCTTGGCATTGCCGACTAATTTTGGACCGGAGTTTGGCAAATTGCTCTATGCCGTTGCTGTTGCTGCCATGGTGCCGCGCACAGAGGCCCAGCGTCATATGATTAAACCGCTATTGCTGCCGGCATTGGAAGCAGCTCAGCAGACCGAGCAAAGCCCACCCCATGAGTTGCTGGTTGCAGATCAGCTCACAATTCAAGTGTGTTATGGCAATGTTACCGCTTTGATAGGCCAATATATGGGCGATCCGAGCTGGCTGAGAAAAGCCGCCCTTGCCTATCAGGAGGCGCTGGAAACAATTTCCCAAGCCGATGACCCTATCGGCTGGGCCAATGTGAAATTTCATCTTTGCCGAATTCGCCAAGCGCTGGGCGAACGCGGTAGCGATCCTGAAATTCTGGAATCAGCAGCGTCAGATTATAAAGAAATATTGGATATCTTCACCTATGGCGAGTTCCCTCGAGAATGGGCAACAATTCAGAGCCGGATCGGAAGCGCTTTGTATCGTTTGGACGCAATTAATGGTGAAACAGCTCTTTTGAAGGATTCCATCGCCGCCCATCAATCTGCTTTGCAAGTATTCACCAAGGCAGATGCGCCGCTTAAATGGAGTGAAGTGAAAAATAACCTCGGCCAAGCGCTCCAGATTTGGGGAGATTTGGCCCGCAACACGGAAATACTCGAGCGCGCTGTCATGGCCTGCCAGAAAGCATTACAAGTGCGCAATCGATTTGAGACTCCGATGTTGTGGGCGGTGACCCAAAATAACCTCGGGTCAGCTCTCTTTTTGTTGGGACGACTGACGGAAGATTCTGAAAATCTGGAAGGCGCCGCCGAAGCCTTCGGTAAGGCGCTTGAAATTTATCAAGCCTATGGCGCCGCGCGTCTCAGCCGTGTGGCTGAGCGGAATATGACCAAGGCCGAGAATTTATTGCGCGCTCGATTGGCCCGCCGGGTCGCAAAAGTCTATTGGGAAGAAGATGAACCTGATTCTCAAGACGAATTGGTCAAACGCCGTCGGGACAAAATATTCCGCGATGAGATTGAAAATCACGTTTCCTCCTAAATTTTATGACCGCAGCACTGAGTATCATTTTGCGTAGGGAAGGATTGCCGCTGGCTGTTTTCTTGGCTAGATTGCTGCCAAGGATCACAAACGTTAAAGAGTTTTAATCTCACCATGTCTGACCGAGCGGCCGTCTTATTCGCCAATGACGCGTTTTATGTTGCGTTTCTAAGCCATGATATCGAGGCGATGGATGATTTATGGACGCTTGGCCCTATTGTAAGTTGCGTTCATCCGGGCTGGAATCATCTATCTGGTCGGGACGTCGTTATGGAAAGCTGGGACGGCATACTGTCAAATCATAATGAACCAGGATTTGAGGTAAAAGGGGCGACGGTAAGTGTTTTTGAGGATACTGCTGTTGTCATTTGTTATGAGGTGTTTCAAGAGGCGACGATGGTTGCGACAAATGTGTATATCCGTGAAGACGGTGAATGGAAGATTATGCATCACCAAGCGAGTGCCTCGCCGCCGCCGCCAGTTTCAGATGAATTAGAACAATCAGAGACGATCCAGTAGTTTCGAGCAATTAAAATTGTATCAAATCCCCGACATTTTATAGGGAAATCATAAAAAACGGACTTGATTAAGCCGAACTGTTGGGGGACCATACAAACCAACAAATTCAAAGGCACCGACTGAATATCGCCGGGTAAATATCACAGCCTTTGCAACAACAATTTGACATTAGGATGACACGACATGCGTAAATATCTGAATATTAATCTCGGCGACCAATCGATTGAAACAGAAGAACTGAATGGCTTGGATGCCGTCCGGGTTGGTCGGCATTTCATTGCTAAAACCCTGCTGGAAAAAGGTGCCGCGACGGTTGATCCGTTGGGACCAGATAATCCTTTGATTTTTTCCGCCGGACCCTTCGCTGGCTCCAACTTCTCCAATGCAAATCGTCTCAGTGTTGGCTGTAAAAGCCCGCTTACCGGCGGTATTAAAGAAGCCAATTCAGGTGGCACATTCGCTTTTGCGCTTGGCCAGTTGGAGATTGCTGGATTTACACTTAATGGCCAATCTGAAGAATGGGTGGTTATCCATATTCCAAAAGAAGGTGACATCACCTTTGAAGATGCATCTCCCTATCTCGGCAAAGGCAACTTTGAAGTGGCAGATATGCTGCACGAAAAATACGGCGATAAAGTGAGCCTCGGCATTTGCAGCCCGGTCGGAGAATATGGCGGCCTGATGGCCGGTATTTCCTTTACCGATCCTGAAAAACGCCCGACGCGAATTGCGGCCAGAGGTGGCGTCGGCGCTGTTATGGGGTCCAAAAAAGTCAAAGCCATCATTGTTGATCGCCATAAAATGCCTGAATTCAATGACCGTAAAAAGTTAATGGGCTCGGTCAAAGAATACGGCAAAATGCTCGATGCAGATCCTGCGATTGATGCGTTCCGTAAATTAGGCACCGCGATGGTCGGTGACTTCACCAATAAAGTTGGTGGCCTGCCGACACGTAATTTTAGCGCCGGTACAATTGTCGAAGCTGATGAAGGCCCGCTTAAATTGGGAGGTCAGTTTATTCGTGAGCAAAATTTGGCGCGCGGCGGCGAGACTACACACGCTTGCATGCCGGGCTGTATGATCAAATGCAGTAATATCTACGCCGATAAAGACGGTAATGAGATGGTGTCGCCGCTTGAATATGAGACTCTCGGTCTGGTCGGTAGTAACTGTGGGCTGACCGATCCGGATCATGTTGCAGCTCTGAACAATGTTGCCAACGACCTCGGCATTGATACAATTGAAATTGGCGCAACCATTGGCGTGCTTATGGAGGCCGGTGAAGGTGCCTTTGGTGATTTTGATTTTATGGCCAATATTTTCGAAGAAATCCGCGATGGCAGTGAAAAGGGTAAGCTTTACGCTCAGGGCACAGCTCGGGTTGGCGAGCATTACAATGTCACTCGTATCCCGGTGATCAAAAAGCAGAGTATCAGCGCTTACGATCCACGTGAGATCGAAGTGACCGGTATTTCTATGATGGTAACGGCGCAAGGCGCAGATCACACGGCGGGAAATATACCAACCTTCCAGTGTAAAGATAAAACCACTGAAGAATTGGTCGCTGCAAGCTTGGATATCCAAGAAGATTGTGCCGCCGCGGATTCTCTTGGTCTCTGCCTGTTTGGTCGTTCCGTAACGAATGTACAGCAAAGCTTTATTGCCGATGCGTTGAATAATGCTCATGGCACCGACCTTTCAGAGGGCTTTATGAAAGAACTTGGCCGGGAAGCGCTTGCCATGGAATGGCAGTTCAATAAAGACGCTGGCTTCACCGAAGAAGATGATGAATTGCCGCAGTTCTTCTATGATGAAATTTTGGCGGGCAAAGAAGTTGCCGCGCGCCATCATACAACTGAAGTTAATTCTGAGTTTCGGGGATTAATCGATAAGGCATAAACACTTGTCATTAGGGTTTAAAAAAGCGCTGGGCGGATTAATTTTCCCCGGCGCTTTTTGTGTATGGGTGGATAGAAAACCTTCGCCTTACTGCCCGTAAAGAGTATGATGCATATTCCGTTATGCGAATCTGACACAACGGAAAACATTAAAATCAGTAAACAGTACAGGGAGGAAAGAATGCCTACATTCATTTATCTCATGAACTTCACTGACCAAGGTGTTAAAAATATAAAAGACGCCCCTCAAAGAAAAGAAGCCGCACAAAAAATGATCTCCGATCTAGGTGGCACAATGGTGAGTACCTACCTCACAACGGGTGAATTTGATCGCATCCTCATTGTTGATTTTCCGGAAGGTGGAGCGGCTGCAAAGTTTGCTCTTGGAATGGGAGCGACCGGAAATGTTCGCACGACGACTATGCGCGGTTTTGATGAAGATGAAGCGATGGAGATTATTTCCGGCTCACCTTAAACCGCAATCATTGATTTTAACGTAGGGCCGATTTCGTCATGTATGACGAGGTCGGCCACTTCGTCTAACTGAGTTGGCTCGCGGTTTAGGATAACCAATTTAGCATTGTTTTGTTTAGCGAGTTGGGGAAATCCTGCTGCCGGATAGACCACCAATGAAGAGCCGATTGAAATAAACAGATCGCATTGAAGCGTTGCCTTTTTGGCGCGCTCCATTTCTTCGATTGGCATCGGTTGACCAAAGGAGATTGTCGCGGTTTTAACGATACCATCGCACTCTCGGCACAATGGCAATGTTTCATCCTGCTCAAAGGCGTCCATGATGGGTTGAAGTTCGTGCCGCGTGTCACATTCCAGACAAACGCAATAGGTCGTGTTGCCGTGCAGCTCTATTATTTGAGCCTCTGGCACGCCCGATTTTTGATGGAGACCATCTATATTTTGAGTGATGACCGCGCTGACTTTTCCCGATTGAACCAATTGCGATATGGCTTCATGGCCGGTGTTTGGTTCGGCGATGGAAAGTACCTTGTCTGTTTGAATTTTGCGCCGCCAGGTTTCTTTCCGAGCCTCTTCTGACTTCAAGAAATCTTTGAACTCAATTGGTTGATTTTGCGTCCAGATGCCTTTACCGGGCGTGCGGAAATCGGGAATACCGGATTCTGTGCTGATACCAGCTCCGGTAAAAACAACCACGCGTTGAGATTGATCAATTAATTCTATAAATTTTTGTGACATTGAGGATATTCAAGCATATGGATGGCGGAGATCACAGTCATAATTGCTTCATTTAGGCCGCTTTATCGATTCTCGGCACTTCCTGAAAATTCTTTTTTGCCGATCTCAACGCCGGCGTTACGAATTATGTCGTAGGCCGTTGTCGCGTGGAACATGAACTGCGGAATGGCGAAGTGCATTAGAAAATCCTGGCCGATAAAGTTAAGCGTGCCGACTCGAATTTGAATTTCCATCTCGCGATCTTCGCTGCCATCAAATTGTTCGGGCTTGAGAAAATTGAAGAATTAAACTGTGTAGGTGATGCGCTTTTGCAAATCGGCAAAACTTTTTTCGTCATCCTCAAATTCCGGGATGTCTATGTCACAGAGTTTCGCCGCCGCTTGCGCCGAGTGAAAGGTTGCACGCTGCACCTGTTGTGTAAAGGTGAACATATCAGGTGCCAATCGCCTTTCCAGAAACTCGCCCACATTGATGGCATTGTCGGCGCAATGAGCTTCGGCCTTTTCCAGAACGACTGACAGGGAAGCTAGAGTTTGTTTGAATAGCGGTATTGATACCCGGTGCATTGATAGCGGCATGTTATTCCTCCCGTTCACATTCATTTTGTGAGATTTTAGTTTTGCAGCTTTCACCTAACATCTCAAACGGGAAGTGTTATTCATCATTTATTACAGCGATGCCTTGGATTTCAACCATCATTGCCGGCTGGGCAAAACCATCAACGGTGATCATGGCGCTGGCCGGGAAGTCCTCAAAATATTGCTTTCGAATTTCGATGAATTGATCTCCATAGCGGGAATCAATGAGAAACACCGTCATGGTGACGAGATCCGTTAAGGTGCCGCCAGCCTCTTCGAGTGTCGCCGCCATATTCTTGAAGGATTGGTGAGCCTGCGCATCGAAATCCCCCGCTAATGATCTGCCCTCATCATCTGTTGGTGCTCCATGCCCGGCAACCCAAATGGTCGTGCCGCCGGTGGTGATAACTGCGGGGGAGAAAGCTCGATTTTTCTTCTGCCAAGTACCTTCAAGGTAGCGTCGCGGCATTCGCTGTCCTTCGTTCTACAAATAAATATCGTCGAGCGTGACACTTTCGGAAAGCTCGACTTCGACAGATTTTGCGGCGTGGCCGTCTGCGGAAATTTCAATTTTATAGCTGCCGCTATCTTCGTCCAGCTTGTCAAATTTAAAATCTCCGAAAATATCAGATGTAGCTTCGGCGACAATTTCTGAGCCTTTGAGCAGTTTAACACGCGCATCCTGCACGCAATCGTCTACACCGTCTTTTGTTGTGGCAACACTACCGCCAATAAAACATTTATTATAGCGATATAGATTTTTGTAATAGACCCGCGGCTTGGTGCCGAGTTCTGGATGCAATACTTCAAGCCCCTCTTCTTCGACAATTTTTGCCATTTCCGCATCGTCAACTTTCTTTGCGATAATCGCTTCTGTCGCGCAAACTGAGGCGGCGCGAGGCTGCTTCCAACCGTCATCGAGCAAATGCGCATCAAATATCCAATGTTGCGGCAGTTGGAGGTCTTCGTTCCACCAAATCGCGCCATAGGGGCAGCTTTCGACCAAATGTTTTTGGCCTTTGGCTTTTTCCGGATCGATGATGACAATACCATCGGCGCGTTTTGAGATTGCGTCGTTTTCAGCAGCTTTAATGCAGGGTGCGTCGTCGCAGTGCTGGCACATCACCGGCATGTAGGCGACATCGATCATTGGCGCCTGGCCGCGTTCTTTTCGCATGATCTCGATCCAACGCGCGCCATGTTTCGGCATTTCCTCGGCATAGCCGGGGAAGGTGTTGTCGACATGTTCGTCTTGGCAGGCGAGCACGCACATATTGCAATTGGTGCAATTTTCAATATCGATGATAAGGTTCCATTTAGACATGTTTTTTACTCCGCCGGAACGGATTCTTTTTCCGTCACTTTGTCTGGTGTGTTATCTGGTTTTTCGGCCGCACCGGTATTAACGACATGTTCGGCTTTGCCATCCCAAAGCTCAATTTCGACCAGGGCTGTTGAGCTGCCCATCGAGTGGCCTTTTTTAATCTGGGATTTTTTAGGTGTCAACAGATTTAGAATGCCGCCGCGGTCAACCGAATTGCCAGGCTCACCGAGTGGATCATAGGTTGCGCAAGATTCGTAGCCATGGGTTGAGCCGCGTGGCAATCGTTGGGTCACAAGGGCGGCACAAACAACGCCGCCTTGATCATTATGAACCTTCACCAGATCGTGCATTTTAATGCCGCGTTCTGCTGCGTCATCGGCATTGATCCGAATGATCCAGTAGTAATAGCCGTCCACTTCAACACGGTGATCTTTAATATTGTTGATAAAGCTGTCTTTGCCATCACCTTGCGTATGGAAGGAGAAGCGTGGATGCGGTGTCAGCATGCGGAGCGGATATTTAGCTTCGCGTTCAGGTTCAAACGGCGG
>Ga0066376_10001284_pt1 | contig 24441 bp, 19 predicted proteins | sample Knorr_S15_td_Bot_FD_77009 | JGI IMG/M metagenome (GOLD analysis project Ga0066376, IMG submission 77009) | Marine microbial communities from Southern Atlantic Ocean transect - Knorr_S15_td_Bottom_ad_5009_LV_A | ecosystem: Environmental > Aquatic > Marine > Oceanic | place: Southern Atlantic...
GCGTGAGGAAATAAGCACCGGTAGATTATGGGTACAGTGGTCATCTTGACACGGCTTCTATCAAGTTAAGCGGCAATAAGATCAAGCGACGAAAATACTAAAACCGCGAACGGGGGTAAAAAGCAGAATTCAGACATATAACTACTTCTGTTTTTAATCCGATACATAGGTTTTTCTTTGTAAATCGAAAGAACTTTTTCTTTCGTTGTGGGGGGATCTGCGTTTTCCTTATAATTCGCCTGATTTGGATTGTTGAAGTCTTAAAAAGTTCAAGACCCGTTCGAGTCGTCTTGTCCGAATGTCCGTGGCCACCCGAGTCGAATGCTAAAGGACATTTTGTCCGATGCATCTGGTGGTTAGCCGATGCGAATATCGCTCAAGGGGTGGCGTAGACGTGACCACGATTAAGCCTTCGGCCAACCAACCATCCTCGCGCTGGGCCCGGATTCGCTCGCAATTGCGCGCGGAATTCGGCGAAGCCGCGTATCGCAGCTGGCTGAAGCCGGCATCCTTCGAACAGGCCGACGCGCAAACCGTGCGCATCCTGGCGCCGACGCGGTTCATGCGCGACTGGATCGAAGCCCAGTATGGCGAGCGCCTGTTGAAGCTGTGCGCTGCGGAAAACTCGAAAATCCAGCAGCTCGAAATTGTCCATGCCGGGGCGGAACCGGAAAACATTGCCGCCGGGCCGGGCCACGCGCCGGCCGTAGCGCGCGCGCAGAGCAAGGACGACGACATCGGCGCCCCGCTGGATCCGCGCTTCCGATTCGATAATTTCGTCGTCGGCAAGCCCAACGAACTGGCCTTTGCCGCCGCCCGGCGCGTGGCGGAAGCACAAGCGGTCCCCTTCAACCCGCTGTTTCTTTATGGCGGCGTCGGGCTGGGCAAGACCCATTTGATGCACGCGATCGCCTGGCATATCCGCGAAACGACGCCGGAGCGCCGGGTCATCTATCTCTCGGCGGAAAAATTCATGTACCAGTTCATCCGGGCGATGCGCTTCAAGGACACCATGGCCTTCAAGGAGCAATTCCGATCCGTCGATGTCCTAATGATCGACGACGTGCAATTCTTCAGCGGCAAGGACAATACCCAGGAGGAATTCTTCCATACCTTCAACGCGCTGGTCGATCACAACCGCCAGGTCATCATTTCCGCCGACAAATCGCCGAACGATCTGGAAGGCATGGAAGAGCGGATGAAGTCGCGGCTCGGTTGGGGGCTGGTCGCCGACATCCACCCGACCATCTATGAATTGCGGCTCGGCATCCTGCAATCGAAGGCCGAACGGCTCGATCTGGACATCCCGCAAAAGGTCCTCGAATTTCTCGCCCACAAAATCACCTCGAACGTGCGCGAGCTGGAAGGCGCGCTTAACCGCCTGGTCGCCTACGCCACGCTGGTCGGCCGGCCGGTCACCCTCGACAATACCCAGGAGGTCCTGCGCGATATATTGCGCGCCAACGACCGCAAGGTCACGATCGAGGAAATCCAGAAACGGGTGGCGGCGCATTACAATATACGGCTTGGCGAAATGCACTCCGCCCGCCGTGCGCGCGCCATCGCCCGGCCGCGCCAGGTGGCGATGTATCTCTCCAAGCAACTCACCACGCGGTCCTTGCCGGAAATCGGCCGGAAATTCGGCGGGCGCGACCACACCACCGTCATGTACGCAGTGCGCAAGATCAACGAGTTGTGCGCACTTGACAGCGCCTTTTCCGAAGATGTCGAACTGCTGCGCCGGATGCTGGAAAGTTAGCGCCAAAGTCCGACGGCAAGCCGCGGACCGGCGCAATAAGTAGTGCGGAAGCCGGCGGGTCATGCTAGATTCAGGGGCGATTGGCGCAGATTGACCGGTCGGCCTTTCCGCACCTATCGGTGGGCCGCCATGCGCGGCCGGTATCCAGCGGAGTCCTTGAGTTTTTGACCAAAGAGAAACCATGAAACTGACCATTGAACGGGCGGCGCTCCTGCGGTCGTTGAACCATGTCCAGAGCGTCGTCGAACGCCGCAACACCATTCCGATCCTGGCCAACGTCCTTCTGCATGCGGAAGATGGCAGCGTCAAACTGACCGCCACCGACATGGATATCGCCATTGTCGAGGCGGCGCCGGCGGACGTTCACGCGGCGGGCGAAACCACGGCGCCGGCGCATACGCTGTACGAGATCGTGCGCAAGCTGCCGGAAGGCGCGCAAATTGAACTCGAAGCCGGGGACGACAAGCTGGTCCTGAACGCCGGGCGGTCCAGATTCGTTCTGGCGGCGCTGCCCACGGCCGATTATCCGGCCATGCGCGAAGACGACCTGCCGCATAATTTCACCATGCCGGCGAACGCCCTGCGCACGTTGATCGACCGGACCCGATTCGCGATTTCAACCGAGGAAACTCGCTATTACCTCAATGGCATCTACATGCATGCGGCTGAAATGGACGGCGTTGCGGTGCTGCGCGCGGTGGCGACCGACGGGCACCGGCTGGCGCGGGTCGAAGCGCCGCTTCCCGAAGGTGCGGCCGGGATGCCGGGCATCATCATCCCGCGCAAAACCGTCAACGAACTTCGCAAGCTGATCGACGAGTGCGATGGCGATATCGACGTCGCCCTGTCCGACACCAAGATCCGCTTTGCCTTCGGCGAAACCGTTCTGTCGTCGAAACTGATCGATGGAACCTTCCCCGATTACGAAAAGGTCATTCCAACCGGCAATGACAAATTGCTGGAAATCGATTGCCGGCAATTCGCCGCCGCGGTCGACCGGGTCGCCACGATCTCGACGGAACGCTCACGCTCGGTCAAGCTGGAAATCTCGCCGAACAATCTGACCCTCTCGGCAAGCAGCCCCGAAGCCGGTTCGGCGCGCGAGGAGATCGAAGTTTCCTACGACAAGGAACCGATCGAGATCGGCTTTAACTCGAAATATCTGCTCGATATCGCCCAACAGGTCGAAGGCGAGACGGTACAGATGTTGCTGGCCGATGGCGCATCGCCGACAATCGTTCGCGACACCGCCGATAGCAGCGCCCTGTATGTGCTGATGCCGATGCGGGTCTAGGACGCCAGTGTCCGGCATGCGGGAGGCGGCCTTCGCCATGGCGGCGCCATCCCCGGCGGTCAACGGCGCCCGCCTTGCGGTCACCCGGCTGCGGCTGGCGAATTTCCGCTGCTATGACGCAGCTTCGTTCGATGGCGACACAAGGCCCGTGGTTCTGACCGGCCCGAATGGCGCCGGCAAAACCAATCTGCTCGAAGCCATATCCCTGCTGGCGCCCGGCCGGGGGCTGCGGCAGGCGCGGCTCACCGATATCGACCGCCGCCCGGCTTCGGCCGGCGCGGACGCCCAGACCAGCGGCTGGGCGGTCGCGGCCACCGTCTTGACGGCGCTGGGGCCGGTCGATATCGGCACCGGGCTGGAGCCGGACAACACGCGGCGGACGGTGCGGGTGAATGGCGCCGCGGCGCAAGGACAGAACGCGCTGGCCGACTATGTCAGCGTGGTCTGGTTGACGCCGCAGATGGACCGGCTGTTCGTGGACGGCGCATCGGCCCGGCGGCGGTTCCTCGACCGGCTGGTATTTGGCTTCGATGCGGCGCATCCGGCCCGGGTCGGCGCCTATGGCCATGCGATGCGCGAACGGTTGCGGCTGTTGAAATCGGGCCGCCGCGACGATGGCTGGCTCAGCGCGCTGGAAGACACAATGGCCGCGCGCGGCGTTGCGATTGCCGCCGCAAGGCGCGATATGGCGAACCGCCTGGCCAGCGCCTGTGCGCAAAGCCAGGGATCCTTTCCACGCGCCGGCATCGCCGCGACCGGCGCGGTCGAGGACTGGCTCAATGCCGGCCCCGCCCTTGACGCGGAAGACCGGCTGCGCGCGCAACTGGCCGGGGGCCGCCAAGGCGACGCCGAATCGGGCCGCACGGCCGTCGGACCGCATCTAAGCGACCTGTCGGTCTGGCATCTGGCCAAGGACATGCCGGCCGGACAATGTTCGACCGGCGAACAAAAAGCGCTGCTGATCGCGGTCGTGCTCGCCGATGCGCGCCTGCAGGCGGCGGAGCGCGGTACAGCGCCCCTGTTGCTGCTGGATGAAGTCGCCGCCCATCTCGATGGGCAAATGCGCCACGCGCTGTTTGCCGAGATCCGCCATCTGGGCGCACAAGCCTGGCTGACCGGCACCGACCGGGCGGTCTTCAGCGAACTGGAGCCCGACGCACAATTCTACACCGTCGCCAATGCGACCCTGACCCGCGCCTAGAGGATAGATTTTAAAATATGAGCGACGCCGCCGAAGTTATAAAGAACCCGGTCGAGGAATACGATGCCGCGTCGATAAAAGTGCTGCGCGGCCTGGAGGCGGTCCGCAAGCGCCCGGGCATGTATATCGGCGATACCGAAGACGGCAGCGGACTGCATCACATGGTCTACGAAGTCGTCGATAATGCCATCGACGAGGCGATGGCCGGCCATGCCGACCGGATCACGGTTACTTTGAACGGCGACAATTCGGTCACGGTGACCGATAACGGCCGCGGCATCCCGGTGGATATCCATCCCGAGGAAGGCATTTCGGCGGCGCAGGTCATCATGACCCAGCTTCATGCCGGCGGAAAATTCGACCAGAATTCGTACAAAATTTCCGGCGGGCTGCACGGGGTCGGGGTTTCGGTCGTGAACGGCCTGTCCGCGCGGCTGGACCTGATCATCCGCCGCAACGGTAAAATCCACGCGATGCGTTTTGGCGATGGCGACCCCGTGGACGGCGTGGATTTGCAGACGACTGGCGCGTGCGGCGACGAAACCGGAACCGAAATCACGTTCTGGCCGTCGGAAGAGGTCTTCAAGAATTGCGACTTCGATTTCGCCAAGCTGGAGTTGCGGCTGCGCGAGCTGGCGTTCCTGAATTCGGGCGTGAATATCGTCTTGACCGACGCCAGGCTGCCGGAACCCAAAATCCTCCGCCTGCATTACCAGGGCGGATTGGAGGCGTTTGTTCAATATCTCAACCGCTCGCGCACGCCGCTGCATGGCAAGATAATCCAGATGGTGAGCGAGAAAGACGGCATCATCGTCGAAGTCGCCATGCAATGGAACGACAGCTATCACGAAACGATGCTGTGCTTCACCAACAACATCCCGCAGCACGATGGCGGCACCCACCTGGCCGGGTTCCGCGCCGCCCTGACGCGCCAGATCAACAGCTACGCCACCGGCAGCGGCATCGCCAAACGCGAAAAAGTCTCCATTGTCGGCGACGATTCCAGAGAGGGCCTCACCTGCGTCCTTCTGGTCAAGGTGCCTGACCCCAAATTTTCCAGCCAGACCAAGGACAAACTGGTCTCGTCCGAAGTGCGCAATGTCGTCGAATCGGTGGTCAACGAACGGCTCGCCCAATGGTTCGAGGAACACCCGGCCGAAGCCCGCCAGGTGGTCCAGAAAGTGGTCGAGGCGGCAGCGGCCCGCGAAGCGGCGCGCAAGGCGCGGGAATTGACCCGGCGCAAGGGCGCGCTGGACATCTCCAGCCTGCCCGGCAAACTGGCCGATTGCCAGGAACGCGATCCGGCATTGTCCGAAATCTTCATCGTTGAGGGCGATTCCGCCGGCGGCTCGGCCAAGCAGGGACGCGAGCGGCGCAATCAGGCGATCCTGCCCCTGCGCGGCAAGATCCTGAATGTCGAACGCGCGCGGTTCGACAAGATGCTGGGCTCGGCCGAAATCGGCACCTTGATCACGGCCCTTGGAACCGGCATCGGCCACGATGATTTCAATGCCGACAAATGCCGCTACCACCGCATCATCATCATGACCGACGCCGATGTCGATGGCAGCCATATCCGCACCCTGCTGCTGACGTTCTTTTTCCGGCAGATGCCCGAACTGGTGAAGCGGGGCTATCTGTATATCGCGCAACCGCCGCTGTACCGCGCCCGCAAGGGCAATTCGGGCGTCTATCTGAAGGATGACCGGGAACTGGAGGAATATCTTATTGGCGATGGCGCCAGGGGCGCCGTCCTCGCGCTGGCGGATAATGTGGAGATGGCCGGCGAGGACCTGCTGGAAGCCGTGAACCAGGCGCGGGTCGCAGCCAAACTGATGGAGCCGTTGATCCGCAAGGTCGGCAACCGCCATGTCGTCGAACAGACGGCGATCGCCGGCGCGCTCAATTCCGGCATCTTGTCCGACCCGGACCAGGCGGCGGAGGCCGCGCGCTACATCGCCCAGCGGCTCGATAGCCTGTCCGAACCCACCGAACAGGGTTGGGAGGGCACGCCGCAGGACGATGGCGGGTTATCCTTCAAGCGGACCCGCCGCGGCGTGATGCAAAATTACACGATCGACGGCGATTTGATCCGCAGCGCCGAAGCAAGGCGGCTCGATATACTGGCGCCCGAATTGCAGGCGCGATACGGCACCAAACACGCCGTCTTGCGCAAGAAGGACGCCCAAACAAGGGTCACCGGCCCGATCGACCTGTTCGACCAGATCATGGCGCTGGGCCGCAAAGGGGTGTCGATACAACGCTACAAGGGCCTGGGCGAGATGAACCCCGATCAGCTTTGGGAAACCACGCTGGACCCCAATGCCCGAACCCTCCTGCAGGTCCGGGTCGCGCATGAAGGCGAGGCGGCCGACCTTTTCTCGACATTGATGGGCGATGTCGTCGAACCGCGCCGGGAATTTATCCAGAACAACGCCCTGAAGGTTGTAAACCTCGATGTTTAGACCGGATCACGCGACGACACTTTATTTGCGCGGTGTTATAATGAGCCTCTGCGGGGCACCGATGGGCGTGGCTGCGCGGCGAGGATAGGGCGTGAAACATACAGCCAACAGTTTTTCCTATGAAGACCTTCTGGAATGCGCCCATGGCCGGCTGTTCGGGCCCGGTAATGCGAAGCTCCCCTTGCCGCCGATGCTCATGTTCGACCGCATCACGTCGATCACCGGGGATGGCGGCGCCAATGGCAAGGGCCAGATCGTCGCCGAGTTCGATATAAATCCAGACCTCTGGTTCTTCAAATGCCATTTCAAGAACGATCCGGTAATGCCGGGCTGCCTTGGCCTCGATGCCTTGTGGCAGATGCTCGGATTCTATCTTGGCTGGCTCGGCGGGATCGGCAAGGGGCGGGCGATCGGCGTCGGCGAGGTGAAATTCAGCGGCATGGTGCTGGAAAAGCACAAGAAGGTAACTTACATAATCAACCTGAAACGCGTATTCATGCGCAAGCTCGTACTCGGCATTGCCGATGGCGAGCTACAGGTCGATGGCGAACCGGTCTTCGAGGCGAAGAATATCCGCGTTGGCCTGTTCGTCGATTCCCAGGGGCAGTAGCGGGGTTTGTGAAATGCGGCGCGTCGTAGTCACCGGTCTAGGGATCGTATCCAGCATTGGCAACAACCAGGCGGAAGTTCTCGATTCCCTCAAATCCGGGCGGTCCGGGATCGAGTTTTGCGAGACCTACAAGGAACTGGGCTTCCGCAGCCATGTGCATGGCGCGGTCAAGCTCAACCTGGAGGACCATCTGGACCGCAAGCAGCTTCGCTTCATGGGCGATGGCGCCGCCTATAACTATATCGCCATGCAGGAAGCCATCGACGATGCCGGTCTTGACCAAAGCGACATAACCAACGAACGCACCGGCCTTATCATGGGATCGGGGGGGCCGTCGATGAAGAACATGGTCAACGCCGTCGATACGCTGCGGTCGCGCAACGCCAAACGCGTCGGGCCCTTTGTCGTGCCGAAAGTCATGTCGAGCACGAATTCCGCGACCCTGGCGACGCCGTTTCGCATCCACGGCGTCAATTATTCGATCAGTTCGGCCTGTTCAACCAGCGCGCATTGCATCGGCAATAGCGCTGAGCTGATCCAGTGGGGCAAACAGGACCTCATGTTTGCCGGCGGCGGCGAGGAACTGCATTGGTCCTTCACTTTGCTGTTCGACGCCATGCCGGCGCTGTCCTCCAAATTCAACGACACGCCCGCGGTCGCCAGCCGCGCCTTCGACAAGGACCGGGACGGCTTCGTGATCGCCGGCGGCGGCGGCGTCCTGGTGCTGGAAGAACTCGAACATGCCAAGGCGCGCGGGGCCAAAATCTATGCCGAAATAGCCGGATACGGCGCCACTTCGGACGGCCATGACATGGTTCAACCGTCTGGCGAAGGTGCGGTGCGCTGCATGCGCCAGGCCATGGCGGATCTGGATCTGAAAGTGGATTACGTCAACGCGCATGGCACCTCGACGCCGATTGGCGACGTCAAGGAACTGGAAGCGCTGCGCCAGGTCTTTCCCGACGACATGCCCGCGGTCAGTTCGACCAAATCGCTGACCGGCCACTCCCTGGGCGCCGCCGGCGCACAGGAATCAATTTATTCGCTGCTGATGATGAAACACCGTTTTCTTGCCGCATCGGCGCATATCGACGAAATCGATCCATTGGCGGCGGATATTCCAATCGTCCGCGAACTCCAGGACGATGTCACGCTGAATTGCGTCATGTCCAACAGCTTCGGGTTTGGCGGCACCAACGCAACATTGGTGTTCAAGCGCTACGGCGAATAACAGCCACGCATTTACGGGGGATTGCCGGGCAATCGGGGGGATTGGCCGGCGCATAAGGGTGGAATGACGAAATCGCAAAATCTAATGGAAGGCAAACGCGGCCTGATCCTGGGCGTGGCCAACGACCATTCCATCGCCTGGGGTATCGCCCGGACATTGGCCGCGCAAAAGGCCGAGATCGCCTTGACCTTTCAGGACGACAATTTCGGCAAACGGGTCCGGCCGCTGGCGCAATCGATCGACGCGCCCTTGGTCCTGCAATGCGATGTCGCCGACCAGGACAGTATCGACGCGGTCTTCACAGCGGTCGAACGGCAGTGGGGCGGGCTCGACTTTGTCGTCCACGCCATCGCTTTTTCCGACCGGGCGGAACTGAACGGACGGTTTGTCGACACCACGCGCGAAAACTTCGCCCGGTCGCTGGATATATCCTGCTATTCCTTTACCGCTATCGCCCGCAATGCGGCGGCGCTGATGCACGATGGCGGCAGCATCCTGACCCTGACCTATGCCGGGTCGCGCCGCGTGATGCCCAACTACAACGTCATGGGCGTCGCCAAGGCCGCGTTGGAAGCGAGCATGCGCTACCTTGCGGCCGACCTTGGCCCCTGCAACATCCGCGTCAACGCATTGTCGGCCGGACCGATGCGCACTTTGGCCGGCGCCGCGATCAGCGGATCGCGCTTTGTCTATAAGTGGCAGGCCGAAAACGCGCCCCTGCGGCGCGGCGTCACCCTGGACGAAATCGGCGGCGCCGCGCTCTATCTGCTATCCGACCTGGGCCGTGGCACGACGGGTGAAATTATCCATGTCGATGCCGGCTACAATGTCGTCGGCATGATCGCCAACGATTGAAGGCGGGCGGCGCTTGCGCACCGCCCGGCTCCAATTACCCCCGCGAGGGTCAGCTTTAAGGGGTTTAGCGCCGGCCGCCTTCGCGGGCCTCCTCGCCCAGATCCTCGCCGCTCGCCTGATCGACGACCCGCATCGACAGCTTGACCTTGCCACGGCCGTCGATGGCTAGAACCTTGACCTTGACCGTTTGGCCCTCGTTGACCACATCGCCGACCGAACCGACCCGTTCCTTGGCCAATTCCGAGATATGAACCAGCCCGTCGCGGGCGCCGAAGAAGTTCACGAAGGCGCCGAAATCCATGATCTTGACGACCTTGCCGTCATAGACCACGCCGACCTCGGGCTCCGCCGTGATCGAGCGAATCCAGGCCACCGCCTTGTCGCTGGCGTCTTGATCGACCGCCGCGACCTTGACGGTGCCGTCATCCTCGATGTCGATCTTGGCCCCGGTGACCTCGCAGATTTCGCGGATCATCTTGCCGCCCGGCCCGATAACGTCGCGAATTTTATCGCGCGGCACGGTTATAACGGTGATCCGCGGCGCGTGCTGCGAGACATCGTGGCGTCCGGTCGAGATACCCTTTTCCATCTCGCCGATGATGTGCAAGCGGCCGTCTTTGGCCTGCGCCAGGGCGATTTTCATGATCTCTTCGGTGATCGAGGTGATCTTGATATCCATCTGCAACGACGTGATGCCGTTCTGGGTGCCGGCGACCTTGAAATCCATGTCGCCAAGGTGATCTTCATCGCCCAGAATATCTGACAGAACGGCGTAATCGTCGCCTTCCTTGATCAGGCCCATGGCGATGCCGGCGCATGGCCGGGTCAGCGCCACGCCCGCATCCATCAAGGACATCGACGCGCCGCAGACCGTCGCCATCGAAGACGATCCGTTCGATTCGGTAATTTCCGATACGATCCTAACCGTATAGGGGAAGTCCTCCTTGGACGGCATCAGGGGCCGGATCGCGCGCCAGGCAAGCTTGCCATGGCCGATTTCGCGGCGGCCGGGAGAGCGCAAAAACGACGCTTCGCCGACCGAATAGGGCGGGAAATTATAGTGCAGCATGAAATGCTCGCGGAACTCGCCTTCAAGCGCATCGATGATCTGTTCGTCCTGCCCGGTGCCGAGCGTGGTGACGACCAGCGCCTGGGTCTCGCCGCGGGTGAACAGGGCCGAGCCATGGGCCCGGTCCAGAATACCCACTTCCGCCACGATCGGGCGCACGGTACTGGTGTCGCGGCCGTCGATCCGGATGCCGGTCTTCAGAATATTGCCGCGCACGACATCTTTTTCGAGGTTCTTCAGAAGCCCGCCGACCAGCTGCGCATCGAAATCGTCGCCTTGCTCTTTGGCGATCGTCTCGCTCGCGGCTTTCTTGGCCGCCGACACCGCTTCGACCCGGTCCTGCTTGACAATGATCGAATAGGCGTCGCGGATCGACGCCTCGGCAATTTCGCCCAGCCGTTGCTTGGTCGCCGCCTCGCCTTCCGGCGCGCCCGGAACGTCCCAGGGCTCCTTGGCGCAGGTTTCGGCAAGATCGATGATCAGGTCGATCACCTTCTGGTATTCCTGGTGGCCGAACATGACCGCGCCCAGCATGATGTCTTCGTCCAGCTCGCTGGCCTCGGATTCGACCATCATGACGCCCGCCTGGGTGCCGGCGACGACAAGATCGAGGCCGCTTTTCTCCAGATCCACCGGATTGAGTACATATTCGCCATCGATATAGCCGACCCGCGCGCCGCCGAGCGGCCCCATGAAGGGGATGCCGGAAATCGTCAGCGCGGCGGACGCACCGATCAGCGCCGCGATATCGGGGTTGTTTTCCAGATCATGGGCGAGAACGGTGCAGATGACCTGGGTTTCGTTGCGGAAGCCCTTGACGAAGAGCGGCCGGATCGGCCGGTCGATCAGCCGCGATGTGAGCGTTTCCTTCTCGTTCGGGCGGCCTTCGCGTTTGAAGAAGCCGCCGGGAATCTTGCCGGCGGCGAAGGTCTTTTCCTGATAGTTGATGGTGAGCGGGAAAAAATCGAGACCCACTCTGGGCTGTTTCTGGGCCACGGCCGTACACAGAACCTTGGTCCCGCCATAGCTCACCAGTACCGCGCCATCCGCTTGCCGGGCAATTTTGCCGGTTTCAAGATGAAGGTGCCTTCCGCCCCACATAATTTCCTTGGTTTTGATATCGAACATCTATTTTCCTTCAGATCCAGTCATTCGGAATACAACACCCGTATGGCGGCCCGTGCCGCCATACGCGAACGTCGCCGCGCCGCCGCCTGGCGGCTGACCGGTTCCGTAACGTTGTTTCCGATTCAAGTTCATATTTTTCCGGAGCATGTTTCAAGCGCGCCTGCGCGGTGGAAACATTTGCCCCGCCGGCGGCTTAACGGCGCAGCCCCAGCCGTGTGATAAGCGTTTCGTAGCGTTCCTGGCTCTTACGCTTGGTATAGGCGAGCAGACGGCGCCTTAGACCGACCATGATCAGAAGACCGCGGCGGGAATGGAAATCTTTCTTATGCGTCTGCAAATGTTCCGTCAGATTGCGGATCCGTTCCGTCAGAACGGCAACCTGTACTTCCGGCGACCCGGTGTCGCCGTCTTTGGTTGCGAACTCACTTATGAGTTCCTGCTTTCTTTGTGCTGTAATCGACATCGGCGTCTCCTTGACCTAGAGATTCAAAACTCGGACAGGCCGTACTTCACCAGCGCAATAGCGGACCAGGGCAACGGGCTTGGATCGCGTCTTCGCGAGCGCCGTATCGCCGTCGCCAAAACCGGCAATGCGTTGAAGATCAACCTTCCGCAAAAGTGAAACCGCCCCGCCATTACGCAGCCGGGCGGCCTCCATGTCGGTCACGACCAATGCCGGGATGTCGTCCAGCGCGGTCTCAACCGGTAGTAACTTCTCTTCACGGGCCGCAATTAGCCTAATTGACTCCAGTTCGTCCAGCGAAATCGCATCTTTTTCACGAAATGGCCCGACCGACAGACGCCGCAACGCGGCCACATGCCCGGTTCCGCCCACGGCGCGGGCAATGTCGCGGGCCAGCGACCGCATATAGGCGCCCTTGCCGCTTCGCACCTCGAAAACGGTGTGGTCGGCATCCGGCGTGGCGGTAACGCGAATGTCATGAATTTCGATGATTCGGGACTTCACCGGCACGTCCTTCGCCGCGCGGGCCAGATCATAGGCGCGCACGCCATTGATCTTCACGGCCGAAAATTTCGGCGGCACCTGTTCGATCCGGCCGGTAAACTGGCTCAGGGCCGCTTCGAGCACGTCAAGGGCGGGCCGGAAATCGTTCTGTGCGACCGGCTCGCCCTCGGCGTCGTCGGTATCGGTCTCGATACCCCAGCGCAGGGTGAAACGGTAGGTCTTCGTCCCCGCCATGACATAGGACACGGTCTTGGTCGCCTCGCCGAAGGCAACCGGCAGCAGTCCGGTGGCGAGCGGATCGAGGGTCCCGCCATGCCCCGCCTTCCTGGCGTCGAGGAGGCGTTTCACGCGGTTGACCACGCCGGTCGACGTGATGCCGGTTGGCTTGTCGACGATCAGCCAGCCATTGACCGGCCGCCCCTTGCGGTTACGACCCATTTGCGCCCCCACCGTGCAGCAGGTCGCGGGCAACCTGGGGCCGCCGTAAAAGACTATCCACTTCATCCGCCAGCATGAAGCTCTGGTCGATCTCGAAGCTGAATTTGGGCGTGTGCTTCAGGGTCGTTATCCTGGCGACGGCGCCGCGCAAATAGGGTGCTGCGCGCTGCAAGGCGGCGATAAATTCACCCTGGTCGTCGTCGCCGCCAAGCGGCATGACATAGGCTTTCGCGTTCTTCAGATCGGGGCTGATGCGCACTTCGCTGACGGTAATCGACTTGCCGCGCAAGGCGGGATCGCGCAGGCCGCCTTGCGCCAGCACGTCCACCAGCGCGTGGCGCAAGGCTTCGCCAACGCGAAGCTGGCGCTGTGAAGGCGGTCTCGATTTACGCATGGTCGGAATGTCGCATCGGCGAATTTGCTTCGCGCTAAAGTTGGCGCTGCACCTCTTCCACCTCGTAGCATTCGATGACATCGCCTTGTTTGATGTCATTGTAGTTTTCAAACGCCATGCCGCATTCATAGTTGTTCTGGACCTCGCGGACCTCGTCCTTGAAGCGCTTCAGCGTCTTGAGCCCGCCCTCGAAGATTACCACGTCGTCGCGCAGCAACCGTACCTTGGTGCCGCGGCGGATCGCACCCTCGGTGACGTAACAGCCCGCAACCTTGCCGGTCTTGGTGATGTTGAAGACTTCGCGTACGTCGGCGTAACCGATGATGGTTTCCCTGATTTCAGGTGCCAGAAGTCCGGACATCATCTGCTTAACGTCGTTGATGAGGTCATAGATGATCGAATAGTACCGGATATCGATGCTTTCCCGCTTCGCCAGTTCGCGCGCCTGCGGATTGGCGCGGACGTTGAATCCGAAGATGACGGCGCTGGAGGCGGCGCTGAGCGCCACATCCGATTCGGTGATGCCGCCGGCGCCGGTATGCAGGATCGTGCATTTGACTTCATCGGTGTCGAGTTTCAGCAGGGCCGCCGAAATCGCCTCGACCGAGCCGTGCACATCGCCTTTCAAAATCACCGTGACAGCTTCCGCCTCGCCGTCCTTGATGCGCTCGAACATCTGTTCCAGGGAGCCCCGGCGCGTGCTCGCAAACTGGGAATCGCGCGCCTTGCGTTGACGGTATTCGGTAATTTCGCGGGCCCGGGCTTCATTCTCGACGACGGCGAAATCATCCCCCGCCGCCGGCACCCCTTGCGCGCCCAGAACCTCCACCGGCGTGGACGGGCCCACTTCGCGCACGTTCTCGCCGCGGTCGTTGATCAGGGCCCGCGCCCGGCCCCATTGCGCACCGGCAATGTAGATATCGCCAACGCGCAGCGTGCCGCGGGTAACCAGAACCGTGGCGACCACCCCGCGGCCGCGTTCCAGCCGGGCTTCGATGACCGTACCCAGTGCTGCGCGGTCGGGATTGGCTTCCAGTTCCATCAACTCGGCCTGCAAGACGATCGCGTCCTCGAGCTTGTCGATATTGGTGCCGACCGTGGCCGATATCTCGACATCCTGGACATCGCCGCCAAGCGTCTCGACGACAATGTCATGCGACAATAGTTCGTTGCGAATTCGGGCCGGGTCGGCGTTGGGATGATCGATCTTGTTGATCGCGACGATAAGGGGAACATCGGCCGCCTTGGCGTGGCTGATCGCTTCGTTGGTTTGCGGTTGCACGCTGTCATCGGCGGCGATGACCAAAACGACAATATCGGTGACGCTGGCGCCACGCGCGCGCATCGCGGAGAACGCTTCGTGCCCCGGCGTATCCAGAAAAGTGATCGCCGCGCCATCGGAAAGCGTTACCTGATAGGCGCCGATATGCTGGGTAATGCCGCCGGCTTCGCCGGCAACCACGTTGGTTTTGCGCAACCTGTCCAGCAACGACGTTTTGCCGTGATCGACATGCCCCATCACGGTGACGATCGGCGCCCGGGGCCGCAGCGAGCCCGCTTCGTCCGCCTCGCCCTGGAGGCCCATTTCGACATCGGATTCCGAAACGCGGCGCACGCGATGCCCGAATTCGGTCACGACAAGTTCCGCCGTGTCGGCATCGATATTTTCATTGGCGGTCGCCATGATCCCTGAATTCATCAGCGATTTAATGACATCGACCGTGCGGACGGCCATGCGGTTGGCGAGATCGGAGACCAGAATCGTTTCCGGCACCACGACATCGCGCACGATCTTGGTCGAGTCCAGATCGCCGGCCAGTTGCCGGGCGCGTTGCTTCTCGCGCTCGCGCGCCCGTTTCAGGGACGCGATGCTGCGCGCCCGCTCCAGCGTGCCATCTTCGGATTCCAGCGCCTGCGTGATCGTCAGCTTGCTGCTGGTTCGGCGGCGCGATCCCTGGCGGGCGCGAAGCGTCTGCGTGCGCTTGACGTCGGGCCGTACGCCACGCCGCGTTTCGGTTTTCGGTTCCGGCTCCGATTTACGGCGTTCCGCCACCTGGGACTGTTCGAGTTTGGCCTCGATCGCCGCCTGATCCGGCGCCTCCAGGCGCGCCGCGTCGGCTTCCGTTTTGGCGCGGACGGCCTCGTCGGCTTCGCGCCTGGCTTCCTCTTCGGTGCGCCGCGCTTGTTCCTCGCCCCGTTTCCTGGCCGCTTCTTCCTCGATACGGCGCTGTTCGACGGCTTCGATCTTGGTGCGCTCGTCCTGTTCGGCGGCGCTGTGCAGCGCGCGAAGCCTGGTCGCGCGCTCGCCTTCGGTGAGCCGGCTGGCGGCGTCGCTGACCGGCGCCGCGACCTCCGTCTTCAGCAAAAGCGCATCCGCCCCCTGCTTGACTTCCGCCATGCCGCCGCTCGCACCGCGCTCGAAGGTCCGTTTGCGTTTTACTTCGACCGTGACCGCTTTCGAGCGGCCATGGCTGAAGCTCTGCCGAACCTGACCCATCTCGACGGTCTTCTTCAACTCCAACCGGCCCGGTCTGTTCAGGCTCAGCTTGACGTCTGTTTCTTTACTTTCACTCATCGTTTTCCCTGTTCTCCGGCTCTTGCCGGAAGCCAGACAACCGCCGTGCCGTCCGCGCCAGTTTCTCGGCCAGGCCACCTGGCGCCACGGCGACATGCACCGCCCGCTCACGATCGAACACAATACCCATTTCGGCGGCGTGAAGCACCGACACTATAGGCAGATCACGGGCAATTCGCCGAAGTTTCTCCCGGCCGTCAACCGCGCCGTCGCACGCCGCCAGCAGCAATGCCGCGCGCCCGTTGCGCAACCAGCCACGCGCTTTTTCAAATCCACACACCGCCTGGCCAGCCCGGCGCGCAAGCCCGAGCAAATCGATGCACTGGCGGGCCAGCAAAGCCTCCACCCGGTCGGCAACCTCGGCGTCGACATGGACCGCGCGGCGCGCCGCGCGGCCAAAAAGGTTTCGCGCGCACGCCGTCTTAATGGCGATACGGTCGGCGCTCAACCAAATTCCGCGTCCAGGCAGCCGGCCGGTAATATCCGGCACCACCGAATTATCCGGCGCAATGACGAAGCGCACCATATCGGCAACCGGTTTGCACTGGTTCGATACGATGCAGCGCCGCGTCAACGGCGCGCCGCGGCGCCCCGCTTCATCCCGGTCGGATGGGTCGATATTTTGCGTTGCAACCATTCCGGCGGCACCTGCCTCAAGCCTCTGAAAGGGCCGCTGTTTCAGCGGCTCCTTCGGCTTGCGCGGCGGCCGCCTCGGCGGCTTCGAGTTTTTCCTGCTCGGCCGCAAGCAGTTCTTCTTCGGTGAACCAGCCCGCCGCCACGCGCGCCTTCATGATCATCTCATTGGCCTCCGATTCCCGGATCTCGAAAGATGCCAGAATGCCTTCTTCGGCATCCGTCAGTTCGTCCGACGCAAGATCGGCAAAGTCATCCATGGTCTTGATCTCGCTCTCGCCCAGCTTGACCAGCATCTGCAAGGTCAGTCCCGGCAGTTCCGCAAGTGCGTCGGTGACGCCCAATTCACGCCGCTGTTCGGTCAGGCGCACGGTTTCCGCCTCCAGGAAGTTACGGGCCCGCGATTGCAGTTGACCGGCCAGTTCCTCGTCGAAACCTTCGATTTCGGCGACATCCTCGACCGGCACATAAGCCACTTCCTCGACCGAGGAAAATCCTTCCGTGACCAGCAAATGGGCGATCACATCGTCGATATCGAGCGCCTCTATGAAGCGCTGGCTGCGGGTATGGAATTCCTTCTGGCGGCGTTCCGATTCCTCTTCTTCGGTCAGAATGTCGATGTCCCAGCCGGTCAGCATGGAGGCGAGACGGACGTTCTGGCCACGCCGGCCAATCGCCAGGCTAAGCTGGTCGTCGGGAACCACGACTTCGATCTTGTTCTGGTCTTCGTCGAGGACGATTTTCGTCACTTCGGCCGGTGCCAGCGCGTTGACGACAAAGGTCGCCGGGTCGGGCGACCAAGGAATGATGTCGATCTTTTCGCCCTGCAACTCCGACACCACGGCCTGCACCCGGCTGCCCCGCATGCCGACACACGCGCCAACCGGATCGACGCTGCTGTCATTCGAATGCACGGCAATCTTGGCGCGGCTGCCGGCATCGCGCGCCACCGCGTCGATTTCGATGATGCTGTCGTAGATTTCCGGGACTTCCTGGGCGAACAGCTTGGCCATGAATTGCGGATGGATCCGCGACAGATAGATCTGCGGCCCGCGCACTTCCGAGCGCACATCGTAGATATAGGCGCGGACCCGTTCGTTGCGGCGAAAATGCTCGCGCGGCAAAAATTCGTCGCGGCGCAGCACCCCTTCGGCGCGGCCAAGATCCACCGTCACATTGCCGTATTCGACGCGCTTGACCAAGCCATTGACGATTTCACCGACCCGGTCCTTGTATTCCTCGTAATGGCGTTCGCGTTCGGCTTCGCGGACCCGCTGGACGATCACCTGCTTGGCGGTCTGGGCGGCGATGCGGCCAAATTCGATCGGCGGCAGGGGGTCGACCAGAAATTCGCCAAGCTCGGCATCCGGTTTACGTTGGCGCGCCAGTTCCAGGGTCAGTTGGGTCGCTTCGTTTTCAATCGTTTCGGTTACTTCGAGATAACGGGCCAGTTGGATTTCACCGGTTCCGCGGTCGATCGTCGCCCGGATGTCATGCTCAAGACCGTATTTCGTGCGGCCGGCCTTTTGAATCGCCTGCTCCATCGCTTCGAGCACCTGCTCGCGGTCGATCCCCTTGTCGCGCGCCACCGTATCGGCGACCTGCAGGATTTCCATGGTGAGCTGCGCTACGGTTTCCATTGCGTCTTTCGTCCCGTAAATTAAGTGCTTGCTAGTGTTGCGCGCGGCCGGCTTCGGCCAGCGCCAAAAGTTCATCATTCATGATCAGCTTCGCCCGCTGAATTTCTTCAAACGGCAAGTCAAAGATCTGCCCTTCCATGTCGATCCGCACCACATCGCCGAACAATCCAAGGATACGGCCGCGAAACCGGCGCCGTCCCGCCAGCGGGTCATGCAATTCGACCCGCGCTTCATAGCCGGCGAAGCGTTCGTAATCGCCGGCCCTGGTCAGGGGGCGGTCCAGCCCCGGCGAGCTGACCTCAAGCGTATAGGCGCCCTCGATCGCATCCTCGACATCGAACAGGGCCGAAAGTGCGCGACTGATAATGGCGCAATCCTCGACCGTCATATTCGCGTGGTCGATATGTTCGGCCATAATCTGCAAGGTCGGCCGCTGCGCGCCGGAAATCTGCGCGCGCACCAGCTCAAACCCCATATCGCGCAAGGGAGCCGTGATCAAATTTGCCACGCGGTTGGCCGGGTCCATGGTTTGAGCCTCGATCGGCAATTAAAAAAGGCGGACCCTGCGGCCCACCCACGACGTTAGCCGTACGAACGGCTTATGGGATAACCCGTGCTGTTTAAGCGAATTCGATGCATTTCTCAAGTGCTTTATTGGCGCCGGTCCGGCGATGTTCCCATACCGGCGCCAGCGTGCAAAAATCCGGCGATGATGCATGGCAATTATTATACCGGGGCGAAGGTTGACCGCGCGGGACCGTTGCGCCCGGATGCGGGCTGGCTGGCGGCCCGGCTGGAATCGCCGGGCGCGCGCGTCGTGCCGGTCTGGCGGGAGAAAAACTTCATCGCCGTGGCGCAAAACGCCGACCAGCCGCCGCGCATGGCCTGGCTCGGCGTGGCCGCCGCGGCGGCGCTGACCGACGGCGAAGCGGCGCTCATGCTGCTCGGCGAGCGGGACAACATCGCCTATTTCACCGCCGATCTGTCGCATATCGAAGACCCGGCGGCGCTGCCGGCCCTGTCGCATGGCGTCTTCACCGGCCTGCGCGATGTCGGTTTCCTGTTGGAGCGGTCCGATGGCGCGCTGCTTTCCTACGCCAAGGGACTGATCCACTGGCACGAACGCCATCCGTTTTGCGCCCGCTGCGGCAGTCCATCGCGGGCCAGGGATGCGGGCCATGTCCGGGTTTGCGTCAATCCGGCATGCAAAATCGCGCATTTCCCGCGCACCGACCCGGCCGTCATCATGCTGGTGCATCGCGGCGAGCGCTGCGTTCTGGCGCATAACCGGCGCAACCCGAACAAGATGTACTCGACGCTGGCCGGCTTCCTGGAACCGGGTGAAAGCATCGAGGAAGCGGTGGCGCGCGAGGTGCTGGAGGAAGTCGGCATTACCATCGGCAAGGTTCGCTATCATTCCTCGCAGCCCTGGCCGTTTCCCGGCAACATCATGCTGGGCTTCCATGCCGAAGCGGAATCGACCGATATCGTGATCCAGGAATCGGAACTGGTCGAGGCCCGGTGGTTCGCGCGCGACGAAATTCGCGACGCGAAGCGGCACGGACTTCTGCTGTCGCGCTCGGAGTCGATTTCCCGCCGCTTGATAGAAGACTGGATGAATGGCCGCGTCGAATAGCCAGGAGAACCCGATGATCGTTAAACCCGCCGAACCCGGCGATTCCGACGACTCATACCCGGTGGACCGCGCCGTCGAGCGCATCGTCACCGCCCATCGGCAGCGCGAAGGGGCGGGGTTCATGGTCCGGCGGCCGGTGCCGACCGCCGGTCTCGATCAGGTCGATCCGTTCCTGATTCTGGACGAAGTCGGCCCGGTCACCTATGGCCCCGGCGAAGCTTTGGGCGCGCCCGATCATCCGCATCGCGGTTTTGAGACCATTTCCTATATCGTCGAGGGCGAAAAGCTGCACGAGGATTCCACCGGCGCAACGCAGCTGATCGGCGCCGGCGACGTGCAATGGATGACCGCCGGCGCCGGGATCGTGCATTCGGAAATGCCGGGGCCGTCACTGCAAAGGGACGGCGGCCGCGCGCACGGATTTCAAATCTGGGTAAACCTGCCCGCCAAAAACAAGCGCACAGCGCCCGGCTATCAATATCTGCCCAAAGCGGACATCCCCGTCGCGACCAGCCCGGATGGATTGATCGAGGTCACCGTGATTGCCGGCGCGGCCTTTGGCGTTCGCGCGGCGATTGGCACCCACACGCCCATCTGGTTACAGGATTGGCGCGTAAAACCGGGCGCGTCGGTCACGATCGACATCGAACCGGGCTTCAACGCGGCCGCCTATGTTTTCGATGGCCAGATTTTGTTCAGCACGGAAGGCGTGCCGGTAGCGCGCAGTCAGATGGCCTTGTTCGGCGCCGGCGGGCGGCTAAAGGTCGCCGCCGCGGCGAACGGCGAGGGCGGGCGGTTCCTGCTTCTGGGCGGCGAACCGATCAACGAGCCGGTGGCCCGCTACGGGCCCTTCGTGATGAATACGCGCGACGAACTCATCGCCGCGTTCGACGATTACCAATCAGGACGCATGGGCGTTATCCGGCGCGCCGGGCCGGATTGACGCCAAACGAACGCACGGTTTACATTCCCAGGTTCCTAAACTACCGATTTCCCATAATCTTCGCCCACCCGCATGAGAAGCAAGACATTGAAAACACCGCCCTTCAGACAAAGAATCCAGACGCTGCTTGCTTGCCTCGTGCTGGCAATCACCGTGGCGGCGCTGTCGCCGCCCGGCACGGCAAGGGCGGCGGGCGGCGCATCCTATGCCGGCGAGCGCTATTACGATCCGTTCGAGCCGGTCAATCGCGGGATTTTCGTCTTCAACCAGGCCATCGACGAAATGCTGCTGAAGCCGGCCGCACGGCTCTATATCCTGGTCATGCCGGATCGCGGCCAAATAATCGTCTCGAATATCATCGCCAATCTTAAATCTCCGGTGATCCTGGCCAATGATCTGTTGCAAGGCGACCTGGACCGCGCCCAGACGACGATTGCCCGGTTCGCGGTCAATACCATCCTTGGTTTCGGCGGCATGGGCGATGTCGCCGCCGATCTCGGCGCGCCGGGGCACGGCGAGGATTTTGGCCAAACCGCTGCGATTTACGGGATCGGCAGCGGGCCGTATCTGATGCTGCCGTTCTTTGGTCCGTCCAATCTGCGCGACGCGATCGGAAAAGTCGCCGATACCTTCCTCGATCCACTGGACTATGCGCTCGACAACCGGGGCGCCTTCACGCGCGCCGGGCTGGAAGGTCTGGAGATGCGGGCGGAATTTCTGGATGTAAGCGAAGCGTTGGAGAAAACCTCGATCGACTATTACGCGTCGATCCGCAGCGTCTTTAGCCAGAACCGGGCCTATGAAATCCGCAACGGCGATCCGGAACTAATCGTCGATATCTACGGCGATGCGCCCGACCTTCCATCGAAATAATCAGCCGCCCGCCATCTCGGCGATTCGGGCTTCGATGGTTTCGATCAATTTCTCGAAGCCACGGCGTTTTATGACCGAGGTGTAATCGGCGCGCATCCGCGCCAGTTCGCTGAACCGGGCATCGAGAAAGACATCGATGATGCGCCAGTCATCGCCGCCTTTGTCCCGCGTCAGATAATGAAGGGCGACCGGACCGCCGGCCGGCCGGATCAGCCTGGTCTTGACCAGGACCGTGTTGCGAACCGACTTTTCATCCGATACGATTTCGAAACGTTCGCCGGAATAGCCGTCGAACCGCGCCGCATAGATGGCAATGCTCATGCGCTCGAAGGCGTCGACCAGGCGCTCGCGGTCGCGCGGCGCCAGGCTTTTCCAGTACCCGCCGACGGCGATCCGGGCCATGAACGCGAAATCGTAGAGTTCGGACATGACCGGGCGCAATGCCGCGCGCCGTCCCTTGAACCCCAGGCCGTCGGCGTTCTCCATCACATCGAGCAAGACCGCGTTCAGCCGGGCGATGTTTTCGCGTGGCGATTGCGCGCCCCAGGCCGGCGCAATCGCCACCGCCAAACCCACCGCGAGGCCAAATAACCGCAAACCCTGCCGCATACCGGATAATATCCCTCTGGTGGACCGCGCCGGCGAACCGTATATGAACGAATGGCCAAACTACACCAGATCGATATGCGCAATGCAAGGTAGCGCCTTTGCGTCCTGGACGCGCCATATCCAGCGCCATGCGATTGCCGTACTGGCGCTGATCGGCGCGATGACCGGATTGGCGGCCTGGTACACGGCGAACAATCTGGCGATCAAACCCAGCACGGCCGACATGATCGCCGCCGACATTCCGTTCCGCGCCAACGCCATCGCCTTCGACGCCGCCTTTCCCCAGTTCAGCAATTTGATCGTGGCGGTCATCGACGCGCCGGACGCCGCCGCCGCCAGCGCGGCCGCGCGGTCGCTTGCAACCAGGCTCCAGCTTCGGCCGGATTTGTTTATCCACGCACAAGCGCCGCAAGCGGACCCGTATTTCCGGCGCAACGGCTTGCTGTTTATGGCCATCGCCGACCTGGAAGCCCTCGCCGATCGGCTGGCGCGCGGCGCGCCGTTCCTTGCCGCCCTGGCCTATGCACCCAACCTGGACGGGCTGTTCGACGTCCTGGACCAGATGCTGTCCGGGGGCGGCGTGGACCCGGCCGAGGCGGCCCGACTGCTCGATAAAATCTCGGACATTGCCGAGGCGCAAGCCGGCCGGCGGCCGGGAAACTTTGCGTGGCGCGCCTTGTTCGACCCCGACACGAAAGGCGGACGCCGCCAGCTTGTTGTCGCCCAGCCCAAACTCAATGCCGGCGGTTTCGCGCCGGCGTCCCAGGCGCTCGATGAAATCCGCCGCATCGCCGGCGAGCTGTCCGGCGTTACCATCCGCCTGACCGGGTCCGCCGCCCTCGATCACGAGGAGTTGCAAAGCGTGGAGATCGGCGGCAAGACGGCCGCGTGGCTTTCGCTGACCCTGGTCATCGTGCTGCTGATTGCCGGGCTGCGGTCGGCCGGATTGATCGTTCCAACCCTGGCGACACTGGTGGCGGGATTGATCTGGACCGCCGCCTTCGCGGCGCTGGCCATTGGCCACCTGAACCTGATCTCGGTCGCCTTTGCCGTGCTGTTTATCGGGCTCGGCGTCGATTTCAGCATCCACTATTGCCTGCGGTGGCGCGAATACGCCGGTTCCAGCGAAGCGCTGGCGCGCACCGCCGGGGCGGTCGGCGGGTCGCTGGCAATCGGCGCGCTGTGCGCCGCCATCGGATTTTTGTCGTTTTTGCCGACCGACTACAAGGGATTGGGCGAACTGGGCCTGATTTCGGGCGGCGGCATGGCGATTGCGTTCTTCATGAACATGACCTTGCTGCCGGCCATGCTGGCCTTGTTCGGCGGCGGCGGCGCGGCGCGGCGCGCGCCCGGGCGCGACCCGTTTGCCCGGCGCTTCCACCGCTTGATCCTGGCCGGCGCCGCATTCTTCGCCGTTCTGGCGGCGGCGGCGCTGCCGTTTGCGCAATTCGATTTCAACCCGATGAATTTGAAAAACCCGGCCAGCGAATCGGTTGCCGCGTTCAACGACCTCGCCGGCGAGCGCGACAGCGGCGTCTATGCCATCGATGTCCTGGCCGCCGATCAAGACAGTGCTGCGCGCATGGCGGCGCGGCTTAGCACCTTGCCGGAAGTCGGCCGGACCTTGACTTTGCGCAATTTCGTGCCGGCAAACCAGGCGGAAAAGCTCACAATCATCGAAGATATGGCGTTTTTCCTGACGCCCGTCCTGACCGCGCCACCGGCCGGCACCGGGCCGCCGCCGCTGGCGGTGCTGCAAGAATTCCGCCAATCCCTCGCCGCCATGCGGGCCCGAATCCAGGATGGCGCGTTGCGCCAATCGACCCAGCGTCTTGCCCTTGCGCTGGGCGGGCTGCGCGGTTCCATCGATGCAGCGGGTCTGGAACAGCGCCTGACCGCGGGCTTGGCGACATTGCTCGCCGATCTGCGCCAGTTGCTGGCCGCCCAGCCGGTCGGTCTCGACGATATCCCCGGCCACCTGCGCCGGGCGTGGATCGCCCATGACGGCCGCGTGCGCGTCCAGGCCTGGCCGGCCAAGGCAATCGCCGGCAATGACGATTTGCGCCGTTTCGCGGCCGCCGTCCTGGCCGCCGAACCCAGCGCCGTCGGCACGCCGGTGAC
>Ga0066376_10001287_pt1 | contig 24407 bp, 12 predicted proteins | sample Knorr_S15_td_Bot_FD_77009 | JGI IMG/M metagenome (GOLD analysis project Ga0066376, IMG submission 77009) | Marine microbial communities from Southern Atlantic Ocean transect - Knorr_S15_td_Bottom_ad_5009_LV_A | ecosystem: Environmental > Aquatic > Marine > Oceanic | place: Southern Atlantic...
CATCATCAATTCAACTGGTGGCTACAGTAGCAATGGTGTAATCTCAACAGCAGGTGGAAACGGTGGCTCTGGTGGTCTAGCATATGGCACAGGCTCAGCAGGTAATTCCGGGGGAAGTGGAGGTAGAGGTTCGCTTTCAGTACAGGGATTTGCCGGATATTCTGGACCAAATTTCTTAGCTTATGGCACTTGGACAAGTGAACTACTCTATACAAATGATATTGCAATTGAGGATGCATACGTCAATTTCTCATATTCAATTCCTGCTGATACCAATATAGAATTTGAATCACGCTGGAGCCTCGATAACCAGACTTGGTCTGATTGGATTGAGGGTGATATCAATGGTACAGCAGGCCCTCGTTTGGTCGCTTATCAATTCAAATTGATATTATCGACTGAAGATAATATCAGTACACCTTCAGTCTCATCATTATTCCTTTTTTCAAGAAACTGGCAACCGATTTCTAACCTTCAGGTTAACCTTGAGGGAACAAATGTATTCGGGCCAATAACTGCTAATCTTGGCGCTACTTTCTCAAATAATTCTTACAATACTTCAAACCTTAATTCCATAATGCTGGAAGTACCAATTAATGGCATGGCTGTCGGAGATGGATGGTATTTCATTGAATCATTTACATCTTCCTCCTCTGAAAATTTGAGAATTTCATTAGGCGGTCAAGAGTTAGTAAATATTTCAGAAAATGATTTTCCACCCCAAGGAATGGACCTCAAAATGCCTCAATCCTTGTTGAATGCTAATTGGCCTACATCTATTTCTGCAACTCGAAATGGTATCGATTATGGGCTTATTACTTTGACTTTCAACAGTCCCTCTAGTCATACTTCAAGTATGAAATGGCTGTCAATTCCGTGGTCGATAAATTTCAGTGTTGATATTGCTGATGCAATGGATATTCACATCATTTCGGTTTGTGGGGATTGGTATAATGCAACCCCAACAAAAATCCCTGGATTTTTAATAGAAGTTCAGGCCGATGGTGAGGATGACTCTGCAATTTTGACTTTAGATAATTTAGATATTGATTGGGTCGATGATATTGCACCAGTTCTGAAAGATGCATGGTTCGAAGTATCAGGTATTCGTAACTCTCAAACTCGTCAAGGTGCTACCGTCGACATAGCGATTCAAGATTGGATAGCTGAGAGTAATATGCAGGTTGATGCTTGGGTTCTGGAGAATCCAGTTGCTGCTAATCTAACCTCAGTTGTCACTCTTGGTTCATCAACTACCGCTGGAGCGGGAGCCAGTGATTCCCAGACCACTGCATATGTTCCATTACTAGAGGATTGGTTGCAGGAGAACAACACACAACTATCGATTACTAATCTTGGTCAGGGTGGGGCTAGAGTCACAGATTATCAGGCCAAGATGACTCAGATTCTAGCGGCTCAACCTGAGGTGGTCACCTTCCTTCCATTCGGCGATTATGCCAATACTCCGGTCTCTCAATGGTGGAGTGATTATGTTCCACTACTCGAACAGATTGAGGATACAGGCGCTCACATCTTGTTCTTCGATTTGCGTATCGATCCTCAATATGTCTGTGGAAACGGCAGTGGACCCGGTGGTTGTTATTCTGCTACTGAAGCACATGGATTGAACGAGAAGAATGACGCCATGGCTGCAATCGCAGCGAATTTGAGCAATATCACATTGATTCCTTTTAGCGATACCAATGCTGCTCATCCAGAGTGGAATGCCTTGGATGGACATCCGAATGATACCGGACATGCTAATATCGCAAGTCAATTTATTTCTGAATTTGAGAACCTTCTCATCAATAATTGGATTCCATCACAAGCATCCCTCCCAATGTATTATGATCATTCTCGAAATGTTCACTTTTCTTCCTTCACAACTTCAGATTGGGATGTCGACCAAGAGCACACTAGATTCCTGTCTTTGAGAATGACTGATAATTTGGGCAATAGCGTCTTTTATGGGGCTGCTTCATACATCGATGTTGTTCCAGTATTACCGGTTGTTGAAAATCTAATACTGAGTAGTGAAAATGGTTTCTTAGATAACAACGCACTTGACTCAAGATGGTGGCATAATCAGAGCATTCTTTTCGATGTGGAAGTTGCCAATGATAGAACGGACTTGAATACCACCATTCTATTGACTTCTTCTCAACATACAATTTCGGTCCCACTCACTTGGAATGAATCATCTACATCCTATCAAAACTCTTGGCAAACTGGAAGAGTTAACATGGGAGAATGGAGTGTGGAAGTTCTCTGCTCAGATGACTTGAGGGATGAAGAAGATGGAAATGGAATGTATGAAGGAGATGATGCAAGCATCAATATTGTTGACCTTCAGAAGCCAAAGATAACCGATGTTTCTGGCGATTGGCTCGATCAATCCGAGTCTACCTATCGAATAATAGTTGAGTGGTCGGCTGAATTAGATGAATCAGTAATTGGCTCTGTTTTCGTTAGTTTTGAAGATGGCTCACATTATCGAACTTTGATTCTAACTATTGATTCTCAAGGTGTTGGATATGCCGACCTTGACTCGGCTTTGATGCAACCTGGAACTTACTACCTCGATGCTGCAATAACCGATGAAGATGGAAATAATGCCGAAGAATTCACTGCAGCCCACGACTTGACTTTGCTCATTCATCCACCTCCTGATGCTCCTTCGATTCGCTTCTATGATGCCCAATGGCAAGGCTGGAACCTGACTTGGTCTGGAACCTTGGTAAATGAAAGTGATCAACCTACTACAATTTCATTGATGCTGGATGATAAATCTCTAGATGCTGATTTACAATGGAGTGGAAATGAATGGACTTTGACTTTAGATATGCGAGTCTGGTTATTGGGTCAACATAACCTTTCGATTAGTAGTTGTGATACTGAAAACCGATGCTCGACGAATGTGTCTTCGGTCGATACATTCCCTATTTTGACATTGTACGCCTCCTCCTCTTGCTCATCATCCAATGAAGATGCAAATGGAACAATTCAGGCAGTTTCATGTGATCTTTCAAACCAAGGAAGTTGGCAGACCTCAACAAGAGTGCGCCTTCTTTCTCCAGTCCCTGGAGTCCAATGTATTGATGAATTTGAATTACAATCAGGAGCAGAAATTAGTATTACTGCCTGTAACTTGTTAGAAGAATCAGAAGGTGAGCACAACTTGAACCTCATAATAGAAGCCTTAGACATTAGAGGAGAATGGGTGATATTATCGCAGGATACATTCACATTAACACGTCCAGTTGAGAAGGTCGATGAAGAACAGCAAAAGGAAGAAGATGACCCTGGAGAAACAAAAACCGATATTGTTGAATCAAAATCAGATTCTTCCAGCACCACACTTTGGATTGGTGGAGTATCAATTCTCGCCCTCATTGCAATTAGTCTATTGCTCAAATCACGCCGTGGAGAGGAGGAAGAAACTGAGGAAGTTTACCTATGGGGAATGGAAGAGCCAACGGGAGTTCCCGAACCAATCGACCAAGATATCGCAAAAATCATACTTGAAGTGGACGAAACTCCAACCATGTCTACACAATCATCTGCAAAAGTACAATGGGTAAAAGATTGGCAGAGCTTACCCGGTGGGGGAGAATATAGTAGTACTGAGGAAGGCCAATGGTACCAAGATGGTGAAGGAGATTGGTGGTGGTCACAACCAGATGGTTCGTGGTCTCGCCGCTCATGACTGAGACGAGAGGTTCTTGACCCCCCACCCAGCAGCCACAGTTGATGACGAAGCGACTCAAGGGTCCCGTACGTTTCCGCTTTCGTGGAGAGGAGGACTTAGAAGTCATAATTGAAGGAGATGCTCGTTGGGTCGAACAACAGGTTACATTGCTTGGACTCGAAGGAGTCGGTTGGTCAATGTCCCAATCCAGTAACTCCATGAACCGAGAGGGAGGAATGCTTCGGTTGAACTCCAAAGGCGAAGTTATTGCAGCCCCTCCAAGAGATATGGGACCACCTCCTGACCCATCAAGAATTCCAGTTGTACGTAGGAAAATTGGTTCCTTGAATTTACATGAAAAGTTGCTAAAAATGGGAATAGAAGCCCCACAACGGCCAGACCCTTTGGAAATCGCAGAAGCTTTGGAAGAATTGGACGAGCCTCCTGAACCGGTTCGAGATACGCTATCTTCTGACCCAATGGCTGAGGCTTGGTTGAAAGAAATCATGCGTGTCGCGGTTAGGGATTTTGGAGTTACCGGCCTATCTATTGAAGGAATCGAGAAAGCATCTCAAGGTCGATTGAGGAAAACTGACCTTGAATTGGAAGTGTGGCTTGATGTTATGTTCCGACATGGCAAGTTGGTGAAGATTCACGGCGGTCAAACAATCGGTTATGGACCCAGTCCAAAATGGTTGGACAGTAAATCAAAAACCATCATATAAGCGAGATTGTTTTCAATTGAAAGTATCATTCCTGCAAACCCGTATCATCCCCTTCTAAACGCACTACTGCGCCCTATTTAATTGCATTACAATCACTCGTGTGCGCAAAGGGGTTTAATAGAAAGTGGCAGTCGCAACTGATAGTGAAGATGATGTCGATGAATAATGAACTCCTGCGTATCCGCCTGCGAAGCGTCTCGTTGGCAGCAATCATGCTACTTTCGTTACTAAGCGCTGCAAGTTTCACGAGCGCTTCAGTTTCCCGAACTTATGCAACAAACCGCGATCCGGTAGACCTCGCCCTTGGCGATTTCGATTGCGATGGAGATAATGATGTAGCAGTTGCCACAGAAGGTACACACACCATCAGTATCCACTGGAATGACGGTACTGGCGACCTCTCAAAGCGCACCGATATTTGGGTTTCTGGTGAGACCGACCGTGTCGATGCAGAATGGGATGACTTTGCAAATGTAGTAAGCATTGAAGTCGGAGAATTCGATGGAAATGAAGGAGATGACATAGTAATTTACCAAAGAAACAACCCTTTCAAGACAGACTCTGACGGCGCCCCCGCAGGAGAGCCAGGAAACATCACTTTCCTCAATAACAATGGTTGTAGCGATGATGGATTTACAATCGGACAGAGATATTCTCACTTTTGGGTATGGGATATCGCTGCAGATGATTTAGATGGTGATGGAAATGATGAAGTTGTAGTAATCGACCTCATGGCTGATATCACTTCACAAAGAATGATCACATACCAAGGGCCAATCAGCGGCTCAACTCAAGCAAAGATAACCAGTCTTGGCCCATCAACTACTGCAAGATATAACGAAATCATGCTTGGTGATTGGGGTGAAACCCAAGGTGTAGGTCAAACTTGTATTGATAAGGATGCTTGGACCGTCAGACTTCGAGGCGCTGATTATACAACTGGGCAATACACTACTCAAGGAAATGATGACAACGTCACCGTTATAGAATACAATTGTATAACCAAAGCCTTCCCTACTGATATCGCTACTGCAACTCCACATATTATCCAGATGGGTGTGGGCTGGGGAGGTCCTTCAATCGCTGATATGGATGGCGACGGAATAATCGATGTTTTAGCCATCACCGATGGAAATGTAGAAAATATGTCCTACAAGACTAGTTCCACCTCTGGAACATGGGGCAATTCTAAGATTGCATACTTTGGGCCATACATCGCTTGGAGCAGTTTTGTAACAGATTTGAACGGTGACCAAGAGCCAGATTTCATCAATCCAACGATTGCTGAACAAATCAATTCAACAGATAGTACGGGCCAGACAGAGGAGAACTATTACCTTCCACCTTCATCTACTACTCAAGTCACTCTGTCAGATGGCAATGGAGGGCACTTGAACCCACTTTCCTATCAGATGGGGCGAAGACCATCCGCAGTTGCAGTAGGTCAAATGGCAGGAGGTTCATCCAGTTCACTAGATATCGTAGTTGGACAAACTGGCTATAACTTTGGTAATTGGGTCGACAATATGGGCTGGGAAGGTCAGTATGACACAATCAGTGTCATCGAGATGGATAATAAAGACTTAGCAGTTTCAAGAATTGAAGTATCTCCAACCGACCGATATTACGGAATTGTTGGTGAAGGAACTCGCGACATAAATGTCACAATCACCAATACGGGAATGGATGTTCTCAACGGAAATGCAGACATTGAAGTCCAACTGAAGGAAATCGATGAATCAGCAAGTACCAACGACAGTGTCTACTCAAATGACTTCGATGGCAATGAGGATACCACTGGATGCGGTACAGGCTGTGGATGGACCTTTGAGGAATACCGAGGTGAAACTAACTTCTGGCACTTGGAGACAAACCATTCAACAAATATTGGTACGGGAAACAACGCACCTGAATTTACTGCCAACGACCTCAAGCAGGACGATTTCATGTGGGCTGGAACAACCCGTACAAATAGCAGCGGTGGAACTTGGAGTGGTTATCACCGAAACTGGGATATGTCGATGGTTCTCAACGATGTTGATCTAAGCAATTCAGACCGTGCTTGGATGTCTGCTGAGCTTTTCAATCACCTCTCATTCGATGCCCTTGGTCAGAGTACCACAAATGGATTCCAAGTTGGAGATATTTGGGATGACCTTGCAATTATCGATGTCAGAGGAGAACGTGGTTGGAGCACAATCGCTTGCCCGACTTCTGCAATCTTAGACGGTGCTTGTGCCTCAGGTAAGAGCATGTGGGGTGGATATGACAACGAGCGTTTGTACAAGATGTACCAGTATGATGGAGGCGGAGCATATGCAGAGAGTAATCTATACTATGGAATCGCAACCTCTGGAACTTTCTACGGCTGGCAAAATTTCACCGAAGACGAAGGTGATTCAGGAGCCTTTGACCTATCTAACTGGGCCGGAGAAACAGTAGATATCCGATTCCGCTTCCGCACTGGATTCGATGGTAGTATTTCCAATGAAAACGAAAGCCGCTGGAGTGGTAGAGACGGATTTGCAGTAGATAATATCTCCATTTGGAAGCAGACAACAGCCTTCAAGCCAAATCCACAAACCGTATCCAACACTATCACCTTAAGCAACTTGGCACCTGGAGAAACTCATGTCGAAACTATGCAGGCAAATTTCACCAATGATACGATTTACCGTATCAGTGCAAGTGTTGACTTCAATCAGGATACGCAGGACATCAACAACGAATTGGTATTCTACCTTCAAACTTTGAATGTATATGACCCAGGAGTTGTCGAATTCATGGAATTTGAACCTGGGGAATTATTTCCAGAAGCAGAAATGGATATCGATGTGAAATTCGCACATTACGGAAATACAGTAGTTGACTTTGACGTCAAGGCTACTGTGATGAGTGCTGAACCGAATTGGATTAATTGTGATACTCCTGTAGCTCAGTGTTCAGAAAATTTCGATGGTGGCTCATCAGGCTCCCGCTATACCGATGATGGCAATGGACAAGGAACATCAGTTGATGATACAGGCGCTCAAGAAGTGTTGTTCGGAAGCAATGCCTATTGGTTTGGACATCCAACCAGCACCGTAACTGATGGATACGATGAGGTTTGGAACGAATCATTTACTATTCCAGATATTGACTTAACTTCTATGACTGGTGATTTCGTTTCACTCAACTTCGATTATTTTGCGGAGACATTCTTCTACATTAGTCAACAAGGTGATTACTACAGCGTCAACGATTATGCTGCTATTCAGATGGAATGGGAAAAAGATGGTCAAACCTATGATGGTTTAATGGTCGGAATGTGGAATGACTACAACCAAGATGGTACATGTAATGAAGATACCAATGGTGATGGTTTCATTGATGATAATGAAACCAGTGATTTCGATAGAACTGAGATCACCTATATTGGAGATTCAACTAGTGAAGGTGGTACAGATGGAAATTACAATGTTTTCTTCAACACCGATGGACTTGTTAAGTCTCGTTCAATTGATTTGACTCACATCTACATCCAGAATACAACTGGTGCATCTTCAGAGTGGGGACCAGAATGTATGTCTCTTGCTGATAGCATGGTTGACTTGAAGTTCTCCTTCAATAGCGATGATGATGGACACAATGGACGTAATGACGGATTAAGAGGAGTTGCATTCGATAATATCACGATTAAGGAGTTCACCTTCACAGAGGATGCAGTGTACAATCATGTAATCACCGGATTGGATGCAGAGGAGACTCAAGTCATCACTATTGGAACTCATGACTTCGAACAAGGAGTGTACATGCTAGAGGTGGAATCCATCTTCGATAATACCTCCTCCTCAGAAATGTGGTATATGGCTGATGAATTATCAATCGCTAACAATATTGAAAGAGTCATTTTCAGTGTTGAAAGCGTCGACATTACTATTGGAAAGCCAAACGCATTGGCTTGTTTAAATGACGCAACATATGCTTGTGTTATGCCAATGGATAGTGCAAGTACTCATCAATTTAGGCATACTGCTGTGAATGGAGTATTATCAGGTGATTACAATTTCTTCATGGAAATCGTGGACACGAGTTCTGGCCAAGAATTGAAGGCATCCGTGGCTGCAAATAACGGCCAATCCATCCCATTACAACCTCATGAAAGAACAAATGTCAGTTATACTCCATGGAATGATTGGGAAGATGGGCACACCTATAACGTCAGTTTCAGAGCTGAATTAGCCAGTGGAAACCCATCTGGAAATGCTCGTTATTTCCACACAACAATGAAGGAAGACATTGATGTTGCAATTCTTTCTGATGCAACAGACCTTGGCCGCCTCGAAAAGGTCAAGGAAGATTTGGATGGAATGGGCATGACCTACACTCAATTCTCAATGAATGATTGGAATGATTACCTAACAAGCAGTTGGTTAACTCATTACGATAAGGTGCTCCTACCTTGGCAATCAAACCTTGCAGCAAAGGATACCAGCCAAGGTGGTAAGGGATATTATGAGCGCTTAGGAACCAGTATGAACAAATTAACCCTTGAAAATTTCATGGCAGCGGGTGGAACAGTCCAGATGCACCTAGGACCATACCACAACTACTATGTCTCTCAGAATGGACGCTTACCATTTGCAGTTGATGTTTTGGACAAGAATGCCCAAGGTAATCAAGTGACCTTCACTCAGGTGAATATTGCTGACCCATACCACCCTCTACTTGATAATGTTGAGACTGATAATTTTCAGGCTTTCGGTGAGCAAAGCCAAATTGTTGCTACTGCAGTAATCAATACTAACACCGTTGCTGCAACAAGCGTTCCATTGGTTTGTGGAGGAAGAATGGAAACTGGAGGTCAATTCCAGAGCATCATTCAACACACTGATGATCCTACAGCAAGTCTGCTGGCAGTTTGTTCCTACCAACAAGGTGGATTAATCATCACCACCATGGATGTTGAATTATACAGCGATGGCTGGGATAGTGTTTCGATGCCGCTACGCGCTAACTTACTCTCCTACCAAGTTAGCCCATACCCAAGCAACTTTGGGGCGGTCAGCAATGGAATTGATATTACCATCAATGGTAAAGTTCCTTCCATTGATCCGTCCACTGGGCAATATGGCTACCACTACATGAAGAGTAATTCCCAACTTGAATTCGGTTATGCCGCTGACGGAGTTTCAACAGCAATCGATGCAGATTGGGAACTAGATGGACCAACCAACCCATGGCTAAATGGAGACTCCTATGAAGGTTCAATCTCGTATACTTCAGAAGAATCACCAAGTGCATCATTCTGCAAGATTGATGGGTCAAGCAGCACTGGTTGTGCTCAGAGTGAAACTTGGGTCCTAACAATGTATCTTCATGATGATGAAGGACATGCAAGAATCGCTTCACTAACTGTGATGACCGATGATAACCGAGCAGATGAATTCCGTCCAGAGGCTAATGCAACCATCATAGATGACCAAGCAACAAATGATAATATCAACTTCCGCAAGACTAAGCAGGTTCAGGGCAAAGATTGGAATGTCTATGAGATTCAACTCGCAGAAACCGGAGATTTAACAGTCTCCTTTGACGCAGGGGAATCATTCGACCTTGATGCAGTAGATGGAAATGGTATTCTTACTTATGAGTGGACCGTCTACTTCGACTACCCATACGAGAATGCAGCAAGTCTAGATGGACATACATTCACTATTCCTGCAGCAGCAAGTAGCGAATTCACCTACCGCTTCCAAAACGTCACCGTCGATTCTACTGGTGCTCAGGAGAACTCGATTAGAATGGAGTTGGTAGTTTATGATAATGCAAATAAGAATTCTGACAAATTCCGTATGTTCTTCATCGTGGTTCCAGAAGGGTTTGGAGACGATGCACCAGATGTGGTCCTCGATTCCTCACTGAACAACTCAAGAATTGTCAATGATTGGGTATTTATCGATGGAAATGTATTGAGTGGGGCTGAGCGTGGAGACGTACGTGTTCAGATTGCATTCGACCACAATGCATTCAATGCTTCCAAACTAGTTCGCTATGGAATGCAGTCATTTCCGGTATATACTTACAACCAAACAGAACGCTTGTGCGACCCAGATTCGATGGAGGATTACGGACCTGCAAGCAATGCTCCAACCACCCAACAATGTGTGGGTTCAGAATTCACCTTAGGTTTGAAGATAGAGGACCATTACACCAACAAGAGTGAAAAGTTGACTCTTTTCCTCGTGGTCACTGAAGGAGATAGCGAAACTGGCTGGGTTATCTACAAGTACATCACCATTAATTTGGCAGCTTGCAATGGACAATCTCTACCTGATGAAGCAGTCTCTGAAGGAGCAGAATGGATTTGGAACCCATCAACAAAGGAGTGCGAAGCACCAGAAGGTTGGGAAGTCATCATCGGAGAGAATGGCGAGACAATCGTTCAGAAGGTCTCTGACGACACCTCTTCCAAGCAAGAGAGTGGATTCCTAGAGGATAATCTGATTCTAGTAGTAGGTGGCGGACTTGGTCTAGTTATCATCGTCATCCTATCAATGATGGTCCTTGGTAAGAAGGATGATGAGGATGGAGACTTCAGTGCAGCAGCCGGCGGACATCAGATGGCAGCAGTAATGGATCCAATGGAAGCCTATGTACAGCAACTTATCGCACAAGGCTACCCTGAGGAAACTGCGAGGGCTTATGCCGCTCAATATGCGGGACATTTCCAGCAGCAAGCAGGACTCTAGCGAAAGCGTACAAAACAGCCGCCCGATTTAGGGTTGAAGGTTTAGTAGGTTGACGTGAGTTTTCAAATACTGCAGCACGCAATAAATCGAAGCCAATGACTCGTCAAGTCATTCACTTTCTCAGGAAAATTGGAAAAACACTAACAGTTTTTTAGAAAGGTGTATCACTCTTCTTCGCTCGGCAATGCTAAGTCGAAATCAGGAATTTTTGGTTTCCAATTTTTTGGTAAATCATCACCTTTCTCGATGATGGCAAGTAATCTTTCTTGGTAGGCTTTTGGCCTTTTTCCTAAGATTGACATGTATAATCTGCTGATTCTAAGGTCTTCTGGAATGACTTTACAACCTGAAGTGGTCTCAACATCCATCGCTCTGATAACATTGAAGGAAGGTCTGTTGACCTTATGGAAAAGCGATTTAGTAAATCTAATTCCAAGAATTACTGTCAATAAAATGAGGCTACTTGAGAAACAGAAGCCACTCCAACCTGCTTGGTTTAATCCACGAGAAAGCCATATTTCGATGACAAGGAAAGGTACTACGAGTAGTAAGAAAAGGTAAGTTTCTGAAACCGGACCTTTGTTGGAACGGGCTTTAATTTCAGCCCATCCAGGATGCTTCTTTTCCCATGGTTTGAAAGGGGTTAATCGGCCTTTAGTTGCTGCTTTTTGGACCATTTGGTGAAGTCTTGAAAGTCTGGACATTTGATGTGGTAATAAGTCCAAATCATTATCGAAGATAACTTGGAGTAAGCCCATCGCTTCATCATAAAATCCCAAGTCGACCATCAAAGCAGTTTGTTCGATAACCGCTTCAGTGTCTTCAGGATTGATTACCCGGCGTTGATTCCACCATTCAAGTGCATCTTCGTAGAGCCCAATCTCTTCGTGTAGTCTTGCACCTTGTCTCCAAGCCTGTTCATTTTCAGGATCGAGTGCAATAACTTTCTTGCAGGCTGCAAGGCTTCGTGCGACCTGCTTCAAATTTGGAGCAGCCTTAACAGGTAATTCCAGTTTTGAAATAAGCCACCATGCTTCTGAATGTTCGGGATTGGATTTAACAGCCAAGCGAGCGCTGGAAAGTGCTCCTTCGACATCCATTTCTTCTGAGGCTTCGATGGCATCGAGATAATGCTCATCAGCACGCTCGATATCATCAGCCATGGAACTTGCCTTCCTCAATCGTCGCCATCAAAGGGATTACTTGGATTCTTTCGATTACTATTGTGTCGAGGTTTATCTCCAGGTTTCCGTGGTTTGAAAATCCGGCCTGATGAGCCACGCTGAGAAGGTCCTCTCCGTCCATCTCTACGCGCACCTCTTTGTCCGCTGTCTCGTTCGCCACCCCTTGAGCCGCCTCGATCACCGCCTCTTGAGCCGCCTCGATCACCACCTCGATCACCACCTCTTGAGCCGCCTCGATCACCGCCTCTTGAGCCGCCTCGATCAGCACCTCTTGAGCCGCCTCGCGAGCCACCGCCTCCATCCTTAGATGCATTACAGCGGTTACATTCGGTTCTGAATGCGAAGTTGGAATTATTGCATTGTGGGCAGGTCCAGTCATTATCGCCTCGGCTATCGTCTCGACTTCCTCTATTGTCGCTTCGGTCACCTCTATCATAGCGCTCTTGATGAGGGCCACGACGTTCACCACGGCGCTCACCGCGACTGCTTCCTCTTTCTCCACCTCTTGAGTCTCCTCTATCCCCTCCTCCTCTTGGAGCATTGCAGCGATTGCATTCGGTTCGAAATGAAAAGTTGGAGTTGTTGCACTTGGGGCAATCCCAATCTCCACTGGAGCGGTCTTGTCTGCCTCGGTCATCTCGACCGCCTCGGCGCTCTTGACCTCGGCGTTCATAGCCTCTATTGTCATCACGTCCACCACGGCGCTCATCACGACCTCCATCTCTGCCGCTTGGTTTTGGGGCATTGCAACGATTGCATTCGGTTCGGAATGAGAAGTTGGAGTTGCTACATTTACGGCAAAACCAATCTCCACTAGAACGGTCATCACGACCCCCTCGGTCATCTCGACCTCTACGGTCATCACGACCCCCTCGGTCATCTCGACCTCTTCTGTCATCACGACCCCCTCGGTCATCTCGACCTCTACGGTCATCACGACCCCCTCGGTCATCTTGACTTCCTCTGGAATCTCTCTTTCTGTCATCCCAACTCTTGTTGCGGCTTTGAATTTCTAGATTTAGACCAATCATTTGGGCTGGGTCTGCTTGTAATTTCATTTTCAAATGAAGCAATGGCTCCTCAACCTTTCCAAGAACTGAATCTACAATTCCGATTAATCTACCCTCTCCATCGATTAGCCTACTACCCAATGCTGGGGCAGCGCCTGAAAAACTGACAAGCAGTCCTTTTTCATGGCTCGGCTTCTCTACCATCCCGCGGAACATGATGCTCTCCAGCCTTTGCGGCCGGCCAATTAGGGATGAACCCTTTGCTCAATGTTGGGAGTCGATTCGTCGCCTTAGAAGTCCTGCAAGGCCAAGCATTGCAATGGTTGCTATTACTCCAGGTGCTGGAAGTCCACCTTCATCTGCGGTTGCTGCAGAGTCGCTTGGTTTGTTAGTAGTTGTATCTTCATCTGGAGGCATCACTGAGACGCTAATTGAAGTTGATTTATTCCAAGAATCTGTGGCTGTTAATGTGATAATATAAGATTCATGGCTATTGCATCCAACAACACTAACTTCGTTGCTCCAAGTAGTACCTTCAGGGTTGATTTTTGTTGAATATCCACATACTTCTATGTCGATTGAAACGTCATCTCCGTCCGAGTCGTATACGGTGCCCTCGATGTGGTAGGAATACCCTTCTGAATCCCAACTGCCATTATCTCCTTCTCGAGTTTTGGAAATGCTGATTTCAGGAGCTCTGCTTTCTTTCTTGATTCCCAAGTCTAAACTGAACGACCAATCTGCCATGCCATTGCCAGTTACCGCGACATCTAGTTCTACTATCCCTGGGAGCATATCTGAAACATTGATTTCCATACTACTACTATCTGCAGGCCCAGCACTAGACACTGTGGACCCACTGTTATCACCCTGGGAAGGAGTTATTGAAACAGTTAGTCCAGACCTATCTCCATTCAGAGCATTGATGGTAATAGGCACAACGCCCATGTATTCACCTGCAGTTGCCGAGAATGACAGTGGTTGCTCAAGGTTCCAAGTACGATTAGATTCGCTGACTTGATTCTTCAAGTCAACAAGTGAGCAAGTGAGTTCAGATTGCCCTTGTCCTGGTGTAATGTACATATCTCCTGATTCAAGCGACCAAGACCAACCATTGCTGGCGCTACAGTCAAAACTGACTTGAGATTCATCATCAGCCCATGATTGCGCAAATTCATGACTCGCCAACATGGTCTTTCCTGAATCTAACATTACAGCCATCATCTCTCCATCTATCGGTGCATCACTGGACCATTGGGGAGGATTATCGGGAACATTTTCTGCGGTTGTCAAGTCTAGGAAGAGGTTCTTACCCATCGGCCAATCTGCAAGATCATAGTCGACGTTGACTACGATTCTCAAACGACCATCTGAGAGATTAGTTACGCTTGGCTCCTCCATCCAAATCTGAGCGCCGTTTTCTTGAATTTCCCATGCATCAAGGCGAAGGTTGGTAATTACAGGGAAGGTGAAATTTAGGGTTGCATCACTCATGTTAGTTACATTTAGAGCGAGAGTGAAGGGTTCTGTACCCATGTTTGGTAATACATTGAATTCCATGTTGGGAGGGGGAAGATTACCATTATCATCTGGTTCAGTCTCTTGAAGGAGCATGATTTGCAGGTCGTCGTCAACATGGACTGGCACTTCCTTACAGCCATTGGTGGAAAAGGCATTTTGGCAATTTCTTACTTCTTCATGGTCTTCTGGCACAAGGTTAACCTCATCGAGAGCAATTCCCTCTTCAACCCAAGTCAAATCATTCCAGTCAACTCCACCTCGGTGAGGCTGCCCTTCATGCATGCCAAGTCGAGTATTCATATCAGCGATACACATGGGCCCAACACTGCGAACACCCTCACGCTCGTCGGTGGAAAGCCAATCATTATCACCACCGGGGAAGCCTTCGAACAGACCATCGATATTTTCCCTTACAGCAGGTGATATACTACCATTCACCCAAGCCGTTGCTTGAGTAATTGAACTTGCCCAGTCATCCTGAAAGACGACATCGAAATCGGCGTGACTATAGGCAAATAAATCTTCAAAGGTATAATTGGAACAATCAACATCACCTAATGGTGCCCGACCACCAGTTTCCTCAACTTCATGGACTTGCTTCAAGTCGCTCGATGGAATACCTGAAAGAATTAATGATGCAACTATCAGCACTGCTACCAAAATCCCCGCTTGTCGTGAAATAAGACTCCCCATGCTTTGGCGACTTAGCGGAACGTGCATAGGTGTTGTGTTCAATTGGCAGAGAACTACAATCATGCACCCATCTTCTGAAAACGCCGAATATAAGCCCAAAGGGGCAAAACCGTCCACCCTACAGCCGAAGTCACCACCCAAAAGGGCGAAATTGTGCGACTAATATCATCCCCCACCCGCATTTCCAGTAAAAGGTGGTAAACTCCATTCGGGGAAAGCAGGTCAACCTTGGCCGAAAACTCCTCAAAATCCGCATTCGAAGTATCTGTCGCATCCACCCCAAAAGCCGAGGCCAGCAGCACCGTCACCAGCAGCCATACCATCGTGAACAATAACCAAGCCCCGATTCCCAAACTTATCGAAGAGCCCATGTCTTTAGCCAAACTTGAGGCATACATCTGAATTGTTGCATACCAAAATAACAGTAATGTTGTGGCACCCAAAAACAATGCAATATCAGCAAAACCCGGCCATTCTCCCATCTGAACCTTTATCAGAATAATACCTAAAAGACTCAACACCAAAGTTGGTATGAGGACCGGTAAAAGGGTGCCTAAGAGCATCGAGACTGCAAGATTACGGCGAGCCATTGGCTGCGATAATTGAATCGCTAAAACACCTGAAATTCTATCCTTACTGATGCCATCAAAACCGAATAACACAACCCCGAGTGTGCTCGATAATAGGATAAAAAGTGAAGCCACGAAAAGCACCTCAAAAGGAGTATTTGCACTTATCGATGCAGGCAATGTTGCATCAGGGTCAGATAGGCCCCAACAGGCTCCTAAGATGAATAATGCCAGCAATGGGAGCAGGATAATCATCCTCGTTGAGCGTGCTTTTGACCAAGCATCATCAAAGGCCAGAGCCAGAATTGGATTCATTCTTCTTCGACCTCCATTTTACTGAGTGGAACCATCGCATGTTCACTCAAATCCATGCCATCAATACCGGTTGTAGCCTCAAGAATATCGGATAAATCTGTAGTTTTTACTTCAACATGGTAAGGAGTACAACCCTTTTCGCTGAGTTTTTGGACTAATTTTGTCAGCCTTTTTCTTGACCAACCATCTTCATTTTCTACACTGATGCTCCAGTTGCCATTTATTGAAGAGTTGATGACCTTTTCAGTGATCAATGGCAATGGGTTTCCTTTTTCTCCCTTCAATAATAAAATCTTATCAAGTTTCAAGTTGCGTTTTATTGCCCTGATTTCGCCTTCAATAACCACTTGCCCGTGGTGCAGAAGAATAACTCGGTCAACAAGAGATTCTAGTTCATTCAATAGATGTGAGGAAATTAGAATGGTTGTACCTCTATCTGCTAATTCTCTGGTTAATTGCTTCAAGGCTTTCTGGGCAACGGGGTCGAGTCCGGTGAATGGCTCGTCGAATAGTAAAATCTCGGGCTCTCCAAGTAAGGCAGTTGCCAATGACAGACGCTGACCCATACCGGTGCTCAATCTATCTAGGGCCTCGTCTGCGCGACTGCTAAGTCCAACTAACTCCAATAGGTCCCCAACCTTGCTATTATTCATCAGCGATAATCTGTGGAGGACTTGTTTTGGAGTTGAGTTCCCTTGCCACCTGACAGTATCGGGCATCAGCCCTATTTTGTTGCGCCCAGCATCTTGTTTTTTGAGGTCCCTAAATTTTTCATTTGCTATTTCTATGCTGCCTGAATCTGGGGATATGAGTCCACTTAGAATGTGAAGGAGGGTTGTTTTTCCGGCTCCGTTTGGGCCCACCAACCCTGTAATCGAACCTTTTGGTAGGTCGAATGAGATATTATGCAGCCCAGCCCCAAGTCGTTTCTTAGTTGGATTTCTGATTGTTGGAGCGGGAATTTGATGGCGAAATGACAGGGTCTCAATGCGGAGATGTGCCTCTGTCATGATGTCTGAAAAAGGCTGGGGGTTTTTAGGGATGGGTAAAGAGTTGGGTGGAATTAAGGAGATGTTCAAATCCGGCCATGTCCGAATATGAAACAGACTGAAATGATTACCAGTCGGCATCAGAATTTTCCAAAGCGAGAGCACTGAATCATGAATTGGCAAGATAGATTGCTTTCAAAACGGGTGCCTTCATGAGCGCGCAATGGGGACACACGAGTTTCAGCAGGATACGCGCAATGATAATGTCTGGATTTCGATTAATGGAGAATTATTTCGTCGTCCAGATGCTAAGGTATCCGTACTGGATGCAGGATTCCTCTTAGGAGATGGGATATGGGAAGCCTTTCGTTTGCATGATGATGTTTTGGTGTTCATTGATGACCATCTGGACCGTCTATTCCACGGAGCAACTGTAATTTCGCTTGAGATTCCTTGTGACCGTGAGGAGATTATTTCGGAGATTCAAAAGGTTATCAAGGCCAATGATATGCATGATCAGGTCCACATTCGCCTCATTATCACCCGTGGATTGAAACCCACGCCTTATCAAGCACCTTGGGTCATCTCCAGTGACCCCACGGTGGTCATCATTCCTGAACACAAGAAAGCCAATATCGAACGTAGCATCAACGGCATCTCTTTGGTTACTGTAGATGTTATTCGGGGACCTCATAATGTTCAGGACCCTCGAATCAATAGTTTATCCAAACACAATTGCATTGCAGCCTGTATTGATGCAGCCAGTAAGGGAGGAGAGGAAGGCTTGATGTTGGATCCGAATGGATTTGTCAGCACCTGTAATTCAACTCATTTCTTCATGGTCAAGGATGGAGAAGTCTGGACTTCGACTGGTGAATTCTGCCTTGATGGCATCACTCGGCAGAAGATAATAGACATTTGTCATGGCAATGGAATTCCATGTTTCGAGAAGAATTTCATCCCAGCAGATGTGATTGATGCTGATGAAGCATTCGTCACTGGAACATTTGCTGGATTGACCCCCGTTATCGAGTATGACGGAAGGCAGATGGGAAATGGAGTCAGAGGCCCAATGGTTGAGCGATTGCAGACATTGTATCTAGAACTGATCAGGAGTGAATGCGATGTCTGAAACTAGGATTGCAATGTGGTCCGGGCCACGTAACATCTCCACTGCGATGATGTATTCATTTGATAATCGACAGGATTCTTATTGCAGTGATGAACCATTGTATGCTCACTATCTAGCCAATACTGGCGTCACCCATCCTGGGGCGCAAATGGTAGTGGATAGTGGCGAGACTGAGTGGAAAAAGGTGGTGGATTCCATTTGTGGAGAAATTCCGAATGGGGCAGATATCTGGTATCAGAAGCATATGACACACCATCTTCTACCTCATATGGACCTCGATTGGGTTTCGAAACTGACTAATTGTCTCCTCATTCGCGACCCCAGAGAGGTGCTACTTTCGATGTCCAAGAAGACAGATCAGATCGATGTTATGGCAACAGGTCTTCCTCAGCAGAACCGTCTTTTTGACCATCTTCTTGAAACAACTGGAGAGATTCCAACCATTGTCGACTCTGGAGACATATTGAAGAATCCGGAGAGAATGCTTTCCAAGTTATGTGGTGTGTTAGAGATTCCATTCGACACGTCAATGCTTTCGTGGAAGGCAGGTCCAAGAGAGTGTGATGGAATCTGGGCTAAATTTTGGTATGATGCAGTATGGGAATCAACCGGTTTCGCACCACACAAGCCCCGAATCGGAGAACTAGCTCCTGAATATCAGGTCTATCATGATGAATGCCAGGTTTTCTATGAACGGTTACATTCATTTCGATTGAAATAATGCATTCAAGTACGGCCATGACCGCATATGAACAATCACCATCATTAGTCAGGCTCTGTGAGTCTATGCTCCAACCATGTTGGAGAACAGCAACTGTGAGTGCTGCTAGCGAACGGCGATATTCTCTAATCGTTGGACTTCCATAGGGCTGAGAACACCTCGGTTGCAAGCTAGATTGTCCCGCATATGCCCAGTATCGGACGTCCCGGTCAAAGGAAGCATGTCGAGTTCCAGTGCGAGGCAGAAAATGATCTGAGCGGGAGTCATTCCGTGCAACTTCCCTATCGCCTCTACTGGCCTGCTCTTCCACACCTCTCGGTTGGCTGTCAGCAGACTGAATCCTTGATAGATCATGTCGTTCATCTCGCAGATTCCGCGCACTTGTTGATCCCAGCCGAGCGCTGCGTAGCAACGATTCTGTACGAAACTTGGTTTCACGTTTGCGTCAGCAAGAAGGATCTCAAGTTGTTCAGCACTGAAGTTGCTCACCCCTAGCACACCGATAGCGCCCTGCTCGTGGACCTCCTCCATGGCGAACCACGCTTCCCTGTCCTGTGCAGCCAGACCCACTCTCTGACTGGGTCCATGTAGCACGAAGGAATCAATACGATCCATACCCAAGTGTTCGAGTGATTTGGCGAAGCTCTGGTGTACCTGTTCACTCACAGGTGCATTAGCATTGTAGGGTAAGCGGTCATCCTGGCCACCACGATGGGTAAACTTGGTCTGGATGAATAGGTCATCGCGGTTGACTATCCCATTCTCGATTTGGTTGGTGATTGCCGCGCCTACCGCCATTTCAAAGTAGTGTTTGCGTTGATTCGCAGTATCGATTCCACGGAATCCCTGTAGAATAGCGGTCTCAACCAGTTCGGTCGTGCGCTCCTCCTTCCAAGCGGTGCCATACAGGAAGGTAGGTGCACCACTTACAAGCCCCATCGTACCCATAGCACCGGCCTGATGTTTTGGAATCTTCGCCGTTACCATCAAGTCAAGACGGGGATTAGATATTGATGCCGGACCGCGTGCGTCTGGACTTGAAGGAGCGCTTTTTGTTGCTGAGTAGCCCCTGACGGATTTGAACCGTCGTCGCGAGATCCAGAGTCTCACATGATGGACCGCTACACTAAGGGGCTATCAGGGCGCCGTGATGCCCTGCATATTTCAATTCAACCTGTGTAGTGATTAGGCAAGTTTGTGCAAGAACCAGCGCGAAATACTGGCTATCATTAGGAAGCTGATGAACCAGCCTGTTGCTAACTTACCAATGGCTCTCCTCTTGCCCTTGAGTACTTCTTCTTCGGCCATCTGCTCAAGCAGTGGGGTGAGGGGGTCAGCGCGGCTCATGTTAGAGGCGATGAGGGAGGATGGCTTGAAGCCCACTTCCTCTTCGTGTATTCGATGAGCGAGCCTCCCAGAGGAATGGACATCCGCGGAGTGAAAGCCAGAGCGGCGCGTCCAAGTGCAACTTTGATGCTGACAAGAGATGGCGATGAGGGGGTTGAATTATTGCTGGCTCGCCGTGTAGATGAACTTCCAGCCTTTCCAGGATACTGGGCATTTCCAGGAGGTGGAATAGGGCGGGTTGACCGAAGTGCAGTAGAATTGATTCCATCATTGGCTCAAATGGAAGATGCTGTAGAGGCTGCAACTCATGCGGGAATGCATCGTGAATTAGTTGAAGAATTAGGATTCGCAGTATCTGAAAGAGGCCACTTATTCCGTGTCAAGCCTGCCTTGAGGGATAGAATACTCGCTGATAAATCAGAATGGATGAAGGCAGTTCTGTCCGGTGATTTACCCTTGCAAGCCGATGCTTTCATTGAATTGACTCGACGTACAACTCCAGAATTCGCCCCTATGCGTTTTGAGAACCGATTTATGTTCATGCACTGTACTTCAGAAGTCCCAGAGCCAGCTTTGGAGGGTCAAACTGAGTTTGATGAGTTCCGTTGGATTAAGCCTTTGATTGCGTTGCAAGAATGGTATGCAAATGAAATAAAAATACCTCCTCCAATTGTGACAATTTTACAGGAGGTAGTAGATTTACAATCTGAATTTTCTTCAATGCAAGAAATTGCCGATGATATCTGTTTGAGGCAGCCTCGTGAGAGGACAATTCTCTTTGCACCTGGGGTTGAATGTATTCCAATTCCTACCGCAACCTTACCTCCTGCTACAACTACCAATTCTTACTTGTTGGGAATGGCCGGTGGAGAGCATATTCTGGTTGACCCTGCTGTCAGGAGTGAAGAGGGAATTGCCCGAATTTCGCGCGCCTTACAACGAATGAGTGACTCTGGGGGGACTTTGCTCGCTTACTTATTCACCCATAGGCACATGGACCATTTGGGAGATATCGATGCTCTATTGGCTTTGATGCCAGCGGAAGTATGGGGTTCGCAGGAAACTGCTGATGCCTTGGCATCTGGTGCTTCGCGCATTCTCCTTGATGGCGACATCATCGTCTTGAAGCATCAAACTGGCAGCAGTCTTTGGACGGTATTGATTACCCCTGGTCATTGTCCTGGGCATGTCTGTTTGAATTCAGATGCCGGACTTGTTGTTGGAGATATGGTGGCTGGAATTGGCACCATCTTGATTCCACCTGCTGAGGGAAATATGGAAGTTTATCTCGAGCAATTACAACGACTGAAGAATATCAATGCCCACTTATTATTTCCTGCTCATGGACCAGTGCTTCCCTTGCCGCAAAAGGTTTTCAATCATTATCTGAAGCACCGGCAAATACGCCATGACAAGGTGCTTTCAATCGTTCAAAATGGAACAACATCACTTGAGGAAATCGCCTGCCTCGCTTATGCTGATTCACCAGAGGCACATCCAATATTGGCTAGCCAACAGACCCTTTCACATTTGCTCTCATGGCAACGTTGCTCAAGGATAGATTCACAGGACGGCTTGTGGAGCCCACTCTGAGGCGGGGTATTCATGCGAGAACAGATGAGTGGTTTTGACATCCGCAGGATGGTTGCCGAACTGCGATTGCTTTGTGGCGGATGGATGAAAAAAGTCTACCAACCTCACCACGAACAATTGGTTATTCGTTTGAATCCCAAAGAGGGTAAACAACAGGATTTTGTCATCGTTCGCGGCAAGCGAATCTATCTCTCCAACCGAGATAGACCGATGCCTCAACAGCCCAGTCCGTTTGCCATGCTGCTGCGCAAGCATCTTGGAAATGCTCGCTTTGAATCGGTTGAGCAGCATGGCTTTGACAGGATTTTAGTACTAACATTTGATTCACGAGAGGGCCCCAGACATCTGGTCATCGAATGTTTCCGCGATGGAAATGTCATCCTAACCGATGAAAGCCACACCATTATCCAGCCTTTGACCCATGCCAAGTACGCAGGACGAACCTTGAAGCGAGGTGAGCCATATCTATTCCCACCAGAAGCCCTCGACCCTCATACCCTAGATGGCGAAGCGATGAAGAAATTGCTCAAAGATAGCGATAGAGACCTGGTGCGAACTCTAGCCGGCAAGGCAAATCTCGGGGGTGCTTATGCTCATGCAGTTTGTTCTTTGGCCAATGCAGAACCATCTGTCATGTCGGTCGATGCTGATGCAATCAGTGTATCAGTAGCCTTGCAGAGTTTGCTAAGTGATTTATCAGAAGGTAGCGGTGCTTGGTTGATTATTTCAGATGATGCACCCGAAATAGAGGAAGACAAGGATTACTCTGAGCATGTCGTCGAAGCAACTCCGCTCTTATTACCAGCCCACGAAGGCAAGAAAACCATTGAAATGCCTTCGATGGCAATCGCTATTGATACATGGAGAGGAGCCCATGACGCTTTTGCCCTTGCTAGGCGAGAGGAAGAGATGGCCAAGACTACCTCACAAGGACGGATGGCAAGTAGCCCAGTTGAAACCCTTGAACGTCGCCTAGCCCAACAAGAATCAGCCTTGGAAAAATTCACTGTCCAAGTTGAGAAAATGCAATCCCTTGGTCTTGAGATAACCGAAGCATGGACACACGTGGAAAGCCTACTTCACCAAACCAGAGAAGCAGTGGAAAGCGTAGGCTGGAAGGACGTTAAAGCCTTAGTCAAAGATATGGAATGGATCGAGGCGGTCAATCCTGCCGAGCGCAGTATAACGGCAATCCTTCCCGCAGAAGATGGTTCAGCAAATGGTTCGAGAGTGGAATTGAGTCTTGATGAAACCGTCCATCAAAATGCTCAACGCTGGTTCGAAAAGGGTCGTAAGCAGAAAGAGAAGGGTGCAGGAGCAGTAGATGCAGTAGAAGATACTCGTAGACAACTAGCAAAGGCCCGTAAAAACGCCTTGAAGATAGAAATCAGTGGACGCCTTGCAGGAGTAAAACGTTCCAGACGTCTTTGGTTTGAAAATCACCGTTGGACAATTCTCGATGGCATGCATCTTATGGTTGGCGGAAGGGATGCAAAAGGCAATGACATGTTGGTAAAGAAACATCTTCGCAGTGATGACCGCTATGTTCACGCCGACCTTCACGGCGCAGCATCTGGAATAATGAAATTAAAGGCTGGATTCATCGAGGATTTGCACCCTCCATCCACTTTGCCAGAAGGTGTTCCAGCCCTCCGTTTAGTCGACGATATCGGGGTCGCTGAATTTAGTGAAGAGGCCCAACAACAAGCAGTCTCATTATCACTGGCTTGGAGTAGAGCATGGAATGCAGGACGAGCAGGAGGCACGGTGTTCTGGGCAAAGCCAGGGCAAGTATCTAAGACCGCAGAAACCGGTGAATATATTGGCAAAGGAGCATTCATAATCCGCGGTCAGAGAAATTGGCATCGCGATGTACAATTGGATTTAGCGCTTGGATTAGTTTGTATCAATTCGGTGCCATTATTGATGTGTGGTGAGAGGGATATGGTCGAGAAAATTTGTGATAGGTGGGCATCCATAACCCCAGGTCGAGAAAAGAAAGATGCATTAGCAGTTAGGATTGCTAAGGCGACTGGTTTGTCAACTGATGATATTTTGCCGGTTGTTCCAGGTAGTTGTGATGTTGGTAAGGACCATGGATTGCTCAAATTTGGATGAGCATTGCAACAGCATTACCGCCGCCAAGACATAGTGTTACGATTCCACTATTCAACTCCAATCTCCTCATC
>Ga0066376_10001288_pt1 | contig 24349 bp, 21 predicted proteins | sample Knorr_S15_td_Bot_FD_77009 | JGI IMG/M metagenome (GOLD analysis project Ga0066376, IMG submission 77009) | Marine microbial communities from Southern Atlantic Ocean transect - Knorr_S15_td_Bottom_ad_5009_LV_A | ecosystem: Environmental > Aquatic > Marine > Oceanic | place: Southern Atlantic...
CAGTACGATGATGGCCAACACGATTGTTGCGGTAGACAGCATGACCAAACTTCCCGATGAGATCATCGGTCGAGTTCTAGTGTCAGGTAGCCATGGCGGTGTCTACCCCGCTTATTTGGCAGCCAAGAGCCAAGTTCGAGGGATTGTTCTCAATGATGCGGGCGGTGGCAAGGACGATGCTGGTTTTGCCTCCTTGGCCTACCTCGAAACACTGGGGATTCCAGCCGCCACCTGCAGCCATGTCAGCGCCTGTATCGGCGATGGCAGGGATATGCTGAGGCGCGGCAAGATCAGTCGCGTCAATACGGTTGCTGCGAAACTTGGTTGCTTGGTGCACCAGGGTGTGGGGCAGGCCGCCGAACTAATGAGGGCGGCACAGTGGTTTGAGATTAAGGCGCCGGCTTACGAGGAGTCGCGAGTTTGTTTGTCGAGGGGTGATGGGGGGCCCATCGTTTGGGGTATTGATTCTGCGTCATTGGTGCGTCCTGAAGATGCAGGACAAATTATCGTCACCGGTAGCCATGGCGGATTGCTTGGCGGCGATATTGCGGCTGCAATTCGTGTGCCTGCGGCAGCCTGTGCATTTAACGATGCCGGTGTGGGTGCTAATGGTGTCGGGATTACTCGGTTAGCGGCGCTTGATACTCGGGAGATTATGGCGGTGACGGTTGACTGCATGAGTGCTCGAATCGGTGATGCTCGTTCTATGTGGGATAGCGGAAAAATCAGTTATGTCAATGAAAAGGCAAAGGCCTGTGGAATTAACCCGGGGCAGACTCTGCAGGCATTTGCCGCTGTGATGAGGCAAGTCATAAGAAACGCTCGGCAGGCGTGGTAAAGATTTAAGGAGAAGTATGTGTGGTTTCACATAAGACAGCCAATCTAGACATTGACCGGTTGTTGAAACATTACGCGTTGATGTGGAGGATCCGTGCGTTTGAGGAAGCGGCGTTGCAGGCGCACACTGAAAAACTGGTCCTAGGCGCGATTCATCCATCCATTGGCCAAGAAGCCATTGCTGCTGGGGTCTGTCTTAATCTCCGGTCCGACGATCTATTGACGTCTACTCACCGCGGCCACGGCCACACATTGGCTAAAGGGGCTGATCCCAACCAGATGATGCGTGAACTGTTGGGCCGAGAAGGTGGCAACAGCCACGGTAAAGGCGGGTCAATGCACATCGCGGACTTCAGCGTGGGGATGCTCGGTGCAAACGGTGTGGTGGGCGCCAACATCCACATTACGGCCGGTGCCGCACACGCGATTAAGTTATTGAAAAGTGACAAAATCGTGTGCTCGATTTTTGGTGATGGGGCGATCAATCGAGGCCCGTTTCTCGAAGGATTGAACTGGGCAGTCGTGTTCAATCTGCCTGCCTTGTTCGTGTGTGAAGACAATGGATTTGCATCAACCACGTCGACGTCATCTGTCACTGGCGGCAAAGGAGCGGCCGCTCGGGCCGAGGCTTTAGGCATTCCATCACTCACGGTAGACGGTAACGATTTGATCAGTATCGATGAGGCTGTTCGGTCGGTCATTTCATCCATTCGAGCGGGTAACGGACCGCACCTTTTGGTCGCAAAAACATACCGTTTGTCGGGACACACGGCTTCGGATCCAGACACCTATCGACTTCGGAGTGAGGTTGAAAAAGCATGGGAGTCCGATCCAATAGTGAATCTTGGTGGCGTCCTTCGACGAGCCAAGGTCGATGCCGTGATTTTGGACAACCATGAATCGAATGCCCGCATCGAGATGGCTGCTGTTTTTTCTGAGGCCAAGGCTGCTTCCTGGCCACCGCTTTCCCGGGCTTTCGAGGATGTGCAGGACATTGGTGATCCGCGACAGGAGGCATTCTGATGACAACGATGACCTATGCCGATGCTGCCAAACAAGCGCTGACCGAAGAGATGCGACGAGATCCCACTATCTGGGCTTTGGGGGAAGATCTTGGGCGAGGCGGGGTGTTTGGGCAGTATCAGGGAATGGCAGATGAGTTTGGCCCTGAGCGCATCGTCGACACGCCCATCTCTGAAGCGGCTATTCTTGGGAGCGCTGTTGGGGCCGCGATGAGTGGGACGCGTCCGGTGGTTGAAATGCGATTCGCTGACTTTGCCTTATGCGCGATAGACGAGTTGGTTAATCAGGCCGCCAAGGCGCGTTATATGTTTGGGGGCCAGACAAAAGTACCGCTGGTTGTACGCGAACCGATGGGCATGTGGCGTTCATCTGCAGCCCAGCATTCGCAGTCGCTTGAAAGTTGGTACACCCATATTCCCGGGCTTGTTGTGGTCTGTCCGTCGACGCCGCATGACAACCTGGGGTTATTAAAAAGTTCCATCCGTTGTGATGACCCAGTCGTGTATATGGAGCACAAAAACCTGTGGGCCCTCGAGGGAGAGGTGCCGGATTGCGATCCGATCCCACTCGGTGTGGCTCGAATCGCGCGCACGGGTCAGGATCTGACGATCGTCTCGTGGTCATCAACTTGTCACGAGGCGATGCTGGCGGCCGTTACGTTGGAGGAAGAGGGGTTAGAGGCCGAAGTGATCGACTTACGTACACTTTGGCCGTGGGATAAAAGTGCGGTGCTTGACAGTGTTGAGAAAACCGGTCGCCTGCTCGTTGCTCACGAAGCCGTCCAGGTTGGTGGCTTCGGCGCGGAAGTGGCCGCGACGGTTGCAGATCGTGCGTTTTCTTCACTCAGGGCGCCGATAAAGCGAATTGGTGCGCCCCGCGTGCCCATTCCATACGCGCCGCCCCTTGAGGATTTGCTGAGAGTCACCCCTGAGCGAATTGCCGCCGTTGCACGGGAGTTAATGAGATAGAGTGCGGCGATTAAAAAACCACATCGCCCTTATGGGCGAGTAGCAAGAGTGACGTTGCAAAACCATTGTTGATTCTAAGATGGAGTTGTTAGATGACGGCAAACGAAATGACTGGCGGCGAAGCGCTGGCGCATATGTTGTTGGCGCATGAAGCGGGACCGATATTTGGAATGGGCGGCTTTCAGTTGCTCCCGTTCTATGATGCAGCGCGACGGCTTGGGTTACAGCATCATCTAATCAACGATGAACGATGTGGCGCTTTTGCAGCTGACGCCTATGCCAAGGTGACGGGGCGTGTTGGACTTTGTGATGCAACACTTGGCCCGGGTGCGACCAATCTTGTGACTGCGCTTGTTGAGAGTTTGAACGCTGGGATTCCAATCGTTGCGTTGGTGGGTAACACGCATCGATTGCATTCCTGGAAGAACATGACTCAAGAAAGCAGGCAGGTCGAGATCCTGCGGCCTGCTGTTAAGGAAATTATTCGTATCGATCACATTGAGAGAATTCCCGAACTCATTCGGCGAGCATTTGTTGTCGCGACAACCGGTCGCCCTGGGCCGGTGGTTGTCGACATACCCGAAGACATTGCGCACGCGACCTATCCCTTTGACGAGACCTGGTTTGAAGTAGATTCCACTTATACGGCGGCCCCTGCGCTGCGCACCAGACCTGCTGCTGAGAACCTTGCGGCGGCCGTCGAGTTGCTCGTGGAAGCGGAGCGGCCGATCATGTTATGTGGTGGTGGTGTGCACATCAGTGGGGCAGCGCAAATGATCACTCGGTTTGCCGAAGCGATCAATATGCCAGTCGCGCATACCATGAGTGGCAAGGGGTCAATCGCTTGTACCAGTCCGCTCAACGCCGGTATTTTTGGGCGTTACGATCGAATCGCGAATCGGCTGATCGACGAGTCAGATGTGCTGCTGGTGGTGGGCTGCAAGTTGGGAGAAATAGCGACCAAACGCTACACCTTGCCTGGGCCCGGCAAGAAGATCATACATCTTGACATCGTGGCCGAAGAAATTGGCCGTACGGTCATTCCAAGCGTTAGCTTGTGGAGCGATGCACGAGAAGGCATTGCAGACTTGCTTGAAGTGCTTCCACAAGATGAGCTCAAGGAGAGGCTTGCAGAATGGGCAGCAACTGTCGCCACGCGAATGCAGCAGTGGCGTGCGGACGTCGCATCCAGGCTGACTTCCGCTGAAGTGCCGATCAACATGGCGCGCTTGCTGCATGAGTTGAACCTGAACTTGCCGGATGATGCGAGTCTTGTCGCTGACGGTGGATTTGCTGCTCACTGGGCGGGATTGCTGTATGACACGAAACGTGCCGGGCGGGGCTTTGTCCCCGATCGTGGATTTGCCTCAATTGGTTATGGTGTGCCCGGTGGGATTGGGGCCACATTGGGCGCCGCGCAGCGTGGTTTGGGACCTGTTGTCGCGTTGACCGGCGATGGTGGGTTCAACATGGTGCTCGGCGAACTCGAAACGGCTCGGCGTTTGAAATTGGCGTTTACCGTCATTGTGGTCAACAACGCCGCTTCCGGCTATGTGAAAGCATTGCAGCACCTGATGTATGGAAAGGATGCGTATCACGCATCTGAACTGTCTGAGACCAACTATGCCAATGTGGTTGAGGCATTGGGTTGTCGGGGAATTCGTGTGGAATCGCCAGACCAAATTGGTGCGTCACTGCGAAGCGCAATGCAAGAAAAAGACCGACCGACGGTTTTGGATGTTGTTGTCACTCGAGATCCAGCGAGCATGCTGCCCGGTGTGGATAATCGGGCTGCCAAGATCAAGAAGGGCGATCGTGTGGCGTAAATCACGAGGGGGCACTCGTCAGCCATTTACAGATCAGGACAGGATCTCTCTTACCTCAGTCAGCCTGCGGATCGATGGGTACATGGGAGGCGAGGTCGAAGACGTTTTCCATATGATGGCATGCGCGCAGTAGATCACCTTCACCTCGGGCACGACCGATGACCTGCAGGCCGACCGGCAGGCCGCTTGTTGTCGCTCCAGCGGGTAGGCTCAACGCAGGGCATCCGGTCATCGTGATCGCAAAGGTGATGGCGATCCAGTCGATGTAAGTGGCGGTCGCTTGACCCGCAATCTCTTCTACGTATCGCAACTCGCGTGGAAATGGGGGCACGGACACGGTTGGGCACAGCAGTAGGTCGTACTGCTCGAAAAATGTTGCCATCTGCTGGGTAATACGTGTTCGCACTCGTTCGGCATCGCGCACATCGGCGGCGCTCAGTGCAAGGCCCTTTTCAATATTCCAGATGATCTCCGGTGCGATCAGCTTGCGATGAGTTTTAAGTATAGGTTCCATCATGCCGGCAAACAGATGGGCGCGCAGGGTCTGGAAGGCATCGATCACACCGGAAAAATCTGGGCTGGCCGAGTGGACATCTGCGCCAAGTTCAGTGAAACGCTGCGCAGCATTGGCACAGATCGTGGCAATTTCTGGCTCCATTGGTACGGCACCGAGATCGGGACTGAAGGCAACCCGTTTGGGTAGGGCCGTATCACCAAGTTGTTCACGGAAACTGCGATAAGGGGAATCAAAGGACAACGGATCATCTGGGTGCTGGCCTGCTCCTCCATCTAACATCAGCGCCACGTCTTCGACACAGCGTCCCATGGGGCCCTCCACCCATAGCGTGTCAAATGAAGGGAGGCGTTGGCCACGGGGGACGCGCCCAGGACTGGGCCGTAGACCGACAACGCCGTTGAAACTGGCCGGCACGCGTAGGCTGCCACCCAGGTCGTTGCCGGTTGCTAGGAACACCATGCCGGTTGCCAGTGCGACCGCTGAGCCGCCGGATGAGCCGCCGGCACTCATGTTGCGATTCCAAGGGTTCAGCGTATGACCAAAAACCGGGTTAAACGTGTGTGCACCTGCCCATTCCGGGACGTTGGCTTTGCCGATAGGAATAGCGCCAGCCGCTTCGAGTTGTGCGACGGTGGCATCAGAGGAGCTCGGCACGTTGGTAGAAAAAATTGGAGAGCCATAGGTTGTTTTGACACCGGCCAGATCGTTGTAATCTTTCACCGCTAGGGGCAATCCCCAGAGTGCTCCCCGTTCGGCCACGGGCACCTGGTTTTTTGTCAGTTGCGCGGCCCGGTCGTGAGCGGCTTCCAGGCACAGGGTCGGCAGTGCATTAACGATCGGATTCACCGTGGCGATTCTCTCCGCAACGGCATTGAATACATCAAGCGGAGAAAGATCACCACTGTCCAATTGTCGGCGGACTTCGCTCGCGCTGAGCGCAATGAGTTCGTTGTTGTTCACCGGGTGTTTATGTGAGAGTGTTTCAGTACAGACAATGCGATTGCTGTGGTGTCGTCATCTCGATGGTATAGTGTTTTTCCCAGATACCACAGTAGTGACGGGTGCGCGAGCCTCGGTGCGATCCCGTTAGCGGCTGATTAATCCCTGAAACTGCGGACGGGTTCAGTATGCCTTTGATCAATAGTGAGCGCTTGTTATCGAATCTTCGTCACCTGCGTACGATCGGTGCAGTGGGTCAGGGCGTGGTGCGCCCCGCATTTTCTGCCGCCGACATGGAGGCTCGTGACTGGCTTCGCTCGCAATTTGAGGAGGCAGGTCTCACTACTGCTATGGATGGGGTTGGCAATGTCACAGGAAAGTCTCCCAACACGGGTCCGGCAATGCTGATCGGTTCACACTCCGATACGCAGCCAACAGGAGGTTGGCTGGATGGTGCGTTGGGGGTGATTTACGGTCTCGAAGTCGCTCGCACCCTGGCCGAGGATTCCACAACCCGCCAACTGGCGGTGGATGTGGTTTCTCTTCAGGACGAGGAATCCAGATTCTATGGATGCCTCGGTAGCCGTTCCTTGTGTGGATTGCTACCACCCGATGCCATCAGTCAGGCGATGGACAAGGACGGCGTTACATTGCTTGACGCACTTCGCGAAGCCGGTCTTGAAAACGTGCCACATGAAGCCTTAGATCTAAGCCGTTACCGGGGGTTTCTTGAAGCACACATTGAACAGGGTCCACATTTAGAGGCTGCCGGTAACCGTGTCGGCGTGGTCGATTCGATCGTTGGTCTTGGGGGTCGACGCTTTCGTTTCATTGGAGAGCAGAATCACGCGGGCACCACGATGATGTCGATTCGAAAAGATGCAGCCACAGCACTTTTTGCACTCGCCCAGGGCATCAACGATGCATTTTCTGCCCTCGCAGGCCCGCGTTCGGTGTGGACCATGGGTCGGGTCGAGGTCCGACCCGGCGCTGCCTCAATCGTACCGGGGTATGCCGAGTTGGAACTCCAATACCGTGACCCATCGATGGCTATGCTGGATGCGTTTGAAGCTGAGGTTGACCGGCTGGTGAAAGAGGTTCGCTCTCGAGATCAGGCGACGGTCGAGATGTCAGCGTCACGCGAACGCATCGCACCGGTCAAGATGGACGAAACACTGCGTGTCCATCTAGGATCGGCTGCCCAAAAGCATGCCCCCGGGCAGTGGGTTGAGATGCCCAGTGGCGCCTACCACGATGCCGGTGTCATGGCAGCATTACTGCCTACGGCCATGTTATTTATACCGTCGATAGGTGGAGTCAGCCATGATTTTTCAGAGAACAGTCACGACGAGGATATTGTTATTGGCTGCCAAGTCTTGGCGGATGCGACTGCTGCGACGCTGTTGGATAACTAGCGGAAAGTCGCACCCATGCATCTAACCGCGCAACGGTTTACACCTTTAGTGAGTGATGCTGGCCAGCGGTTCTGACCTTCACGCTATGCATACAGAACTGCCGCCGCTAGTTACTCTTGGAAATCCTCGCTTGGCGCAGCCGTCGATGCCTGTGGCGGTGAATCAGATAGTAAATGATGATTTTCAATCGCGATTGCGCACATTGCGTTTAGGCCTCGAGCATCATGGCGCCAATGGTATCGCTGCGCCTCAACTGGGTTGGTTCGAGCGCTATTTGCTGATGCGTGATCCATCTAATGGCGGTGAACTGATCTACTGGATCAATCCGCAACTCAAAGTGCTCAGCGCGGATCTTGTGTGGTATTGGGAAGGATGTCTCTCGGTGCCTGGAATTAAGGCCTACGTCGGTCGGCCATCAGCGGTTTCGGTCGCTGGTTTTGATGAGAACGGTACGGCAATCGAGCGATGTTTCGACGCTTGGGAGGCGCATCTTTTTCAGCACGAATTTGATCATCTTGACGGCATCCTGTTCCCTTATCGGGTGGCCGATCCGCGACACATGGTGAGCGCAACGGAATTCGAGCAGCGTGGCGATTGGCCGGAGGATTGGCCCTTGCCTGGGGCGAAGCACGCGCCGGTTCGAATTGTGAATGACTGATTCAAACACAACCCGCTCTTTTCTCAGAGGTGTTGCCAGCGCGATGGTATTTTGCGCGGAACATCCAGAGCCCCTTGAGGGGGCGGAGCAGTTTCTTACTCAGGTTGTTGATGTGCCGCTGTTAGCGTTCGATGCCAGTCACCTTGGGGTGTTGGATTCCCTGTCGCAGGTGTCAGATACCGGACTCGCCAGGCGTTTTCAGAACATTGCGTCGACTTTGCCATGGGCCGAGTCTCATCGAATGCCGGGCATGGGAGACAAAGCGGCGCTGTGTGATCTCAATGCCGTGTTTGAATTCAAGGGGATTGCCGTGGGCTTGTTGTATCTCAACAAGAATGTTGAATATCCACAACACGATCATGCCCCGCAAGAGTTGTACCTGGTATTGTCGGGTACTGCCGCTTGGCGCTATGGTGGTAACGAAGATTATAAAATCGTGCCGCCAGGTAATCTTATCTACAATCAACCGTTCGATTTGCACGGAGTGCGTAATGGTGGCGCACCGTTGGTCGCACTGTATGTGTTGTGGGGTTTTGACTGATTATTTAACGTTACGATGAATCGATTACCGCTTGCCAAGATTGCGCTTTGGCTATTAATTGGATTGACTGCGTTTGCATTTTCCGCGGCAGGGTTTCTTAAACTGTTTGGCGACGAGATGTACAGTGATTCGTTTAACGCCATGGGGTTGCCCGATGTATTTGGCGATGTTATCGGTTGTTGCGAGATTGCTGGTGCCATCGGCCTTTTTATTCGTCGCCTGAGTGCGGTCGCGGCTGCCGGCTTGGCTAGCATCATGGTTGGCGCTGTTGGGTACCATTTGCACTATGAGTCACTGGCAGAAGCGGTGCCGGCAATCATTTTATTGGTGTTCTCGGTCATCATCGTCTTTGCCCGCCGGCGTGACAATATTCTGTATCGGACCGACTCAATGGACGCGGCCTGACGCGTTGCGCTTGCCGATGGCCTGGTCCAGGCGTGCGACCCATGACAGAGAAACCGCGATCACAGGACCAATGCCAAAGGCAAACAGCAGTGTGCCGATGCCAACGACACCGCCCAATAACCAACCCGTGGCTAGGACACTGATTTCAAGACAGGTACGGACGCGAGCAATTCGAACCCGTGTGATTCTCTGCAAACCGGTCATTAATCCATCGCGAGGTCCTGGACCGAGATTGCCAGTTAGGTAGAAGGCGCAGCCAATGCCGTTGAGAGTGATCCCCGCAACAACCTGAGCAATCCCAAGTAGTTGATTCTGCGGTGTTGGCAGGTATGGCAGCATGACATCGATGGCGACGGATACGATGACGACGTTGAAGAGGGTGCCAAGTCCTGGACGCTCGCGCAGTGGCACCCACAGTGCTAGCACAACGAGACCAAGGACCAGCACGGCGGTACCGATGGACCAGTGTGTTTGCAGTGCAATCCCCTGGGCTAGCGTTGTCCATGGGCTGACGCCTAGCCCTGACGCGATGGCGAGCGCGTGCCCGGTCCCAAACAACCAGTTGCCTGCCAGGACGATCACCAGGGTGCGCATACTGGGCCACAAGACCATTGGATGCGGTGCGCTCCACGAAGTGGTTGGCAGTGAGCGGGCGGGGCGTAGCAACGAGCGCCAGTTGAGGTTTTGGAAATTCAAGGCGCTGTTTAGTGGTAGGTACCAGTCAAAGTGGGAACGTCATGTTAGGGTTTTCACCTGTAGGCCAGACTTTAGCGTTATCGCCGAGTTATTCGGGCGCCCTGTTGTTGGGGCGGTCACTGATGGCATCTGCTTTGTCACGACCTGGCGCCGGGCATTGTTACTCGGGTTTGTTCGGGCCAGTCCGTTAGTTGGGAGACCGGACGCTATCGTCGGGCTGGGTTGAAGTCAAACTGCTAATTGCGCTACGCCATACCATGAGGTCACACAGATAACATCTGGTACTGTCAACATGACACAACAGACGATGCAGGAGCACGAAATCGCATGACAGGACAGTCGGCGTCAAGGTGGAAACGTGTGGTCGTATTCTGGTTGTTTGTTCTGGTGGCCGCTTACGCGGCTTATGTCTATCCGGTAGTTTCGATCAGTCGTTGGTTGGGTTACTCGCAATGGATGCCATGGCCAGTCACGATTGGGTTGTGGGCATTGGTCATCTTAGGGTTGTGGTGTTCATTTCGGGGCCACTTGCGCATGATCAAGCCCCTGTGGGTTCACTGGATGGGAATTGGATTTGTTTTCTTTTCAGTGTGTGTCGTTTACGAATTGCTTTGCCTACTATTGTCCATCGATGGCCACCAGGGTGTGCTGGGCGTGATATCCATTGGTGCTTTGTTGTCATTGTTGTCGTTGTTTAATGGACAGCGCATCGTGGTCAAGAGAAATAACTGTGCTTCTCCAAAATTGACTCGTCCTTTTCGACTGGTTCAGTTGAGTGATGTGCATATAGGTTCTCGCAGTGGCCGTTATCTGACCCGTGTGGTTGACCGAGTCAACGCGTTGGGGCCTGACGCTGTCGTGATCACTGGAGATCTGGTCGATACGCAGACGGTGGGTGAGGCCGAACTGGCTGCTCTTAAAAAGGTTGGCGCACCGACTTTCCTGTCCATTGGAAATCATGAACGGTATGTCGGCCTCGACGCAGTGCAACCCCTGGTGGAGTCACTGGGCGTAACGGTGTTGCGCCAAGCCAGCCAAGTTATCGGTGAGATACAGTTGATCGGTATTGATGATGCGGAGTCCGCGGACCAGGTTGCTGTGCAATTGCCTTTGATCGAGCGTTGTGGTGGAAAGTACAACGTATTGCTCTATCACCGACCGCTGGGCTGGCTGGATGCTTTTGCGGGGGGGATCGACCTGATGTTGTCAGGTCACACTCACAATGGGCAGATTTTCCCCTTCAATTGGTTGGTGCGCGCGCAGTTCAGTCGTATTCATGGGCTCTATCCTGCAAGCAGCGGGGCAGGCCAGCATTACGTTTCGCCGGGTACCGGCACCTGGGGACCGGTGATGCGTCTTGGTTCACACAACGAGATTACGGTTTTTGATTTGGGGCCGACCGGGGATGGCTAAACTGGCTGTGGGAGCGCGTTCCTGGTGTCGACGCGACGGCAATGTGGTTGAGTTGCGGATCAGAGTGATCCCAAGGGCGCGGCAGGCCGAATTTGGTTCGGTACGTGGAGATCGACTGGTCATTCGGGTTAACAGTCCGCCAATCCAGGGTAAGGCGAACGCGCGGCTGCGACAATTTCTCGCCGCCGCATTTGGTTGTCGACAAAGGGATGTGGAGTTAGTCAACGGGGAACATGACCGGGACAAAGTGGTCCGTATTCATGGGGTCCGGATGATTCCCGCGGCATTGTCGTGAATCAAACAAGTCATGAAGAGGCTGCTAGACTGCGCCGAGACAAGAAGATGTATTTCGGGGACAGCGTGTGAAGCGATGTTGACATTGACGCCGGACGATCTGACTTTCATTGGGCATGATCTTGTGCGTCCGGAGTGTGTTCTAGCGACTCGAGCCGGCGCACTCTATGCGAGCCATGGTGAAGGCGGCATCAGTTGTCTCTTCAAGGATGGCCGTAGCGAACTTATCCGCGCAACATCAGGTGATGTGCCGAAAGATTTTATTCCGAACGGATACTCGCTGATGCCTGACGGTCGTTTCCTGATTGCCAATGTTGGCACATCGGGGGGTGTCTTTATACTGGCCCGAGACGGCTCGGTAACGTGTTTCCTCGACGAAATCGACGGGCAACGTTTACCGGCAACTAACTTTGCCAACTACGATGCTCAGGGGCGTGTCTGGATCTCTGTCAGCACTACGGCGACTAATCGTGACCTCGCCTTTAACAAGGAGATCGCCAACGGGTACGTGATTTTAGTTGACGAGCACGGTGCGAGGATCGTTGTTGATGACATCTGCTTTGCAAATGAGAACAAGGTCGACCCTTCTGGCGAATGGCTGTATGTGCATGAAACCATGGGGCGGGCGCTGATTCGTTTTCCAATCGCAGATGACAACAGCCTCGGCCCTCGTCAGACGGTCGCCGAATACGAATCAGGTATTTTCCCCGATGGTTTCGAGTTCGATGCCCAGGGTGGTATCTGGTGTACGAGTGTGGTCAGTAACCGCGTCGTTCGGATTGATGCAGACGGCAGTCAGCACACAGTGTTAGATGCCGGCGACTCGGAGCTCGTGGCCCGCGCAGAACTGGCGTACCAATGCGGCGAGTTTTCGCGTGAGTTGCTCAACGGCGGTCGCGACAGCATCCTGGGTAATTGCGCCAGCATCGGGTTTGGTGGAGATGATCTCAAGACGGCGTTTCTCGGCTCATTGCAAGCCGACCGAATCACCAGTTTTCGTGTTCCCGTGGCAGGGGCAGTACCCCCACACTGGCATTTCTGAGTAGTATGGTGTCTGGAGAGGCTTTGGTCGACGTTGCGTCTGGCCTTTAACAAAATAGTTCGTTTAACACATGGGCGACCCAACATGATTAAGCAACAGTGAGTGACATCGTTATGAATAGACCCACTCGAGTAGAGATAACTGAAGTCGGCCCGCGTGATGGACTGCAAGCTGAACCCGCGTTCGTGCCGACCGCAACCAAGATCGATTTGATCAACAATCTGATAGCCGCCGGTGTGCCACGGATAGAGTTCTCTTCGTTCGTTTCGCCCCGTGCTGTACCGCAACTGGTTGATGTGGTCGATGTATTTGAAAGACTGGATCGCTCAACCGACACAGTACTGGCGGCGCTGGTGCCGAACGCAAAAGGCGCGGTTAGAGCGGCCGAATGCCAAGTTGACGAGATTATTGTTTTTCTTTCTGCATCTGAAAGCCACAACCTTAAGAACGTCAACCGATCCGTTGAAGAATCGCTGTCGGGGTTTGAGCATGTGGCGAAGATCGCAGACCACGCCGGAATTCCAGTTAATGGCGCGATCGCAACGGCTTTCGGATGCCCGTTCGAAGGTGATGTGTCCGTTAAACAACTGGAAACGATTGCCCGTCGTTACCAGGAGTGTGGTTTCTCAGGAGTTACTTTAGGCGACACGACTGGGATGGCAACGCCACCGATTGTGCAGCGGGCCGTGCGTCACCTGAAGGAGCACGTACCCGAACTGCCGATTGGATTGCACTTTCACAACACCCGCGGCATTGGGCTGGTCAATGTGATTGCCGGATTGGATGAAGGCGTCGATCGATATGATTCGTCGTTCGGCGGAATCGGTGGTTGCCCCTTTGCCCCCAAGGCGACAGGAAATATCTGTACCGAAGATCTTATTTACTTGTTGCATGAAATGGGGATCGAGACCGGTATCGATCTCGAGCAGTTGTCCGCCGTCGCGTGTAACGTCGAAAGTGTTATTGGGCGAGATCTTCCGGGTCAGGTAATGAAGGCTGGGCCTAGACTGAAATTGCACTCGATGGCCGATGTTGCCACCGCGGTGGGCTGAGACACGTCGCGGGCGCCGTCGCGATGGCATTGTCTGGGATCCGTGTCGTTGATCTGACACGGATACTGGCGGGTCCTTTCTGTACCTTGATGCTCGCCGATATGGGTGCGGAGGTTATCAAGATTGAAAGCCCCGATAGCGGTGATCCTGTGCGTAGACAAGGCGCCATCAAGGAAGGCATCAGTTGGTACTTTGCGCAGTTCAATCGCAACAAGAAATCAGTTGTTCTGGATCTTTATACCGATGAAGGGAAAAAGACCCTAACAAAATTGCTATCCACTGCAGACGTACTGGTTGACAACTATCGTCCCGGCGTCCTGACCAAGATGGGTTTTTCGAAGGAGCGGCTTGAGGAAATCAATCCGCGCCTGATTCAGGCCAGTGTGAATGGTTACGGTTCGTCAGGCCCCTACGTTAATCGGCCATCTTTTGACTTTATTGCTCAGGCCATGAGCGGATTCATGAGCGTTAATGGCGCCCCAGACAGTGATCCCCAACGGGCGGCGCCGCCCATGAGCGATCTGATCGCCGGGCTTTACTGTGCGTTTGGCGTGGTGACGGCGTTACAGGCCAGAGAGCGCACCGGTCGTGGTCAGCGAGTGGAGTCGAGTCTGACCGGGGGCTTGGTCAGCATGATGGCTTACCTTTCTGCTGAGTATTTCGCTACAGGGGAGATTCCCCAACGGACAGGCAATTACCATCCTATTGCTTCGCCCTATGGCTTATTTCAGGCTAGCGATGGCATGGTCGCTGTCGCACCGTCGACTGATACTTTTGTTCGGCGCTTTCTCCGCGCATTGGTGCTTGAGCACTTACTCGACGATGTTCGTTTTCAGACCAATGACGATCGCATGACCAACCGGGACGTCCTCGCGGGCATAATCAACGAGGTGACATCACTTCGGACAGTTGATCATTGGATCGAGGTGATTAACGATGCCGGTTGTCCTTGCGGCAGAGTGATGAATTTAGCCGAGGTCTTTTCTGACCCCCAGGTGCTATCTCAGGAGATGGTGCTGGATCAGGTGCACCCGGGCCACGGCACTGTGCGGATGACTGGGTTTCCGGTTAAGTTATCGCACACGCCAGCCAAATTGCGCAGGCCGGCGCCCGATCTTGGCGCTGCCACCGAGGCAATCCTAGCCGCCCTCGATGACAGTGACTGATGGTGTCGGGTAATGGGGTAGATGATCGTTTCTAGTACCGAGTTATGATCCCCAGGGTTGGATCGCTGACTTCAGTTGTTCATAGCCCTCGACAAAGCCAGGTCGTGTGTCCGAATAAACTCGATCGAAGATAGAGAGCGATTCATTCAGCCAGTTGTGCAGCTCTGTATGATTCGGGTTGGCATCGCGGTAGGCGTCACGGATCAAGACGAAATGGATTCGAGGATCATAAGGGCGTTTGGTTCCACCCATCGATTCGTCCCCGTCTAGTAAGCGTAACAGCATGGCATCGGCAGACCCCAGCGTTTGCTCATGGATGGGGGGTCCGTCCATGCGGTACATGACAGACGTCATATCCCGTCCGTTGCCTGTGGTGTAACCCATTTCTTCCCATAAGTCTGCCATTCGCCGGTCTGAGCCTACCGCGCCGATCACGAGTTGGCCAAAAGCACGCAAGGGGTCGGACACATCCGCTAACAGATCAGTCAGTCGATCGCCGTCAAGATCAGTTGCCAGCACGATCACGTCACGTTTTTCGATTAAGTCCCATAAAAGTAGACCATAGTTGGTGTCTGCGATATGCATTTCGATCTGACCGCTCCAGTTCTCCATGCCGGCCTTGAAATCATCAGGTAGCAGAGCAATGATGCGATCAACTCGCTCGCGGTGTTCGACATAACCGTCTACGGCGTATTGGCGTCCAATGTTGAATTGAGTACCTTGCAGCAACCACGACAGCAGGCCCGCGTTGATTCCGTCTTCCATTGCCTGGGTTGGTTTCATGGCGACACGACCAAGCTTGCCGGTTTCGTGAACCATTTGCAGGAAACGTCGGTTGGCGTAAGCCATCTGAATAGCTGGTGTGTTCATTTCTGAATGAATAACACCAGTTTGCGCGTCGACATCGAAGACCGATCGATCCTGAGAGTAGGGCAGGCAGGGCATGCATCGAACCACGGTAATGCAACCATAAGGCCGTACGTTGCAGTAGACGCCGGCCTGTGTACGTAATGGCGCGTTACCAGATTTCCCCAATACAACCACTTTACGTCCCGTTCCGTCGTTAACGTAAGCATCGCCAGCAGTTGACCACTTGATGGAAGCGCAGGGCATATTCCCAAACCAGCTTAGGGGCTCAAGTTTGAGATCGTGTCGATACTGCGCCCACATGGGTACAGCGAAAAAAGGCAGGCCAAGTACATCAATCGCTGCAATCGTTCCCAGCAACGCATAGGCGTCGGTAAGTGAGTGCGCTACTGGATTGACATTGTTGTCATGGTGGCCGCCCTGCCAGATGGCGGCATCGGGATAGCCGTTGGGTTTGACTTCGCTGCTAACAAATAAATCGCTCAGCAATCCAAAAAGGTCTCCGCCGGAGGCTTCTGTGTGCGCGATATTGAGAAGGTCCAGCATGTTTGATGTCTCCGGAATGTGGGCGAGTTGTTGAGAGAGAGGTATACCCTGTGCTTGGGCAAAGAATCAACTCTACAAAGGCATCTTGGTCGATGACCTGTCGGCAAGTTCAGACGCCTCACAAAAGTGGGTTGTCAGATCGCTTAGCCGACTGTGGGCATTGAGTCCGCTGGTGTGAGGCATAACATAAACAGGTCGGCCGCCGACAGTGCGCTCCTGCAGGCCTGCTGTGGCGCCCCGATCAACCACCTGTCGCCAACCACCCAGTCCAACAAAACACACAGTACTCGGTTGCAGCCATTGTGCCAGTCGTTCAACTCGCTCAAAGCCTTGATGAAACTCTGTACCGGTGACCTGATCGGCCCGCGCAGTTGTTCTTCGCACGAGGTCAGTCATGCCAAGGCCATGTTGTTGGACTGCGTGGAGAGGATCACGATCAATACTGACGATCCCTGCGGCCAATGCCGCGGGCCAGAAGCGGTTGCCGGGTCGGGCATAACCGATTGAATGGTCCGCTGAGTAGGGGCTGGGATTCAGTCCAACAACGAGTATTCGCATGGCGGGTGCAACTGTGTCAGATAGGCTGCGGATGCGGGTCAGATCCATGTGTACGTTTTCACGCTGCCGTGTTGGCGGGGCGTTAATGGTGAAGCCGGCACCAACGGCCAGATCCACCGCGCGTTCAATCGTCCAGTGCTGTGTCGAGTGTGGGGTTAAGCAGCATTCGATCGTATCCCCATCTGAGAGGGTGTGACGCAGCTCGGCCAGCAATAACGGCAGTGCGCTGACCGGCTGATCAGTTCCAAGACGAATCAAGGGTGAGAGCGATTGAGGTCTTGTCGGCGGGCGAAACTGTGACAGAACTCTCGAGTATTCTTAAAATGAGGGGGTAGCGGTCGGCCGTTTGGCAGACTTAACCACAGGCGCAGCATATGTCGGCGTTTTTCCGGTGTGCCAGGATGGTCTTGGTAAGCCGGGCGTCCGTGTAACAGGTCGTAGTTATTGGCGATCAGCAGTTCTCCCGGTCTCAGGGTAAATTCAATTGATAGGGTCTCGCATAGTGTGCTCATTAACTCTATTGCTTCTTTTTGTTGTGCGGTCAGCGGTGGTACTTCTGGAAATCGTTGCGCCATTTCTATGTACGTACGTTTGTAAAGCACGTTGAGATAACCCTCGTGGTAGGCGTAGATCGGCACAGTCTGCACTCGGGGCTGTCCTGGGACCTGTTGGCCCCGAGCATCGAAAGGAAAGGGTTCCTGTAGCACGCGGGCAAGGTCAGGGCGGCGGGCCAGTATCTCGTTGAAGACAGTGATGGCACTCACCAGCCGCGATTGTCCGCCAGCGACAGCGGCTTCGATGCATAGCAGCAAGAAGGCATCGGAACCGTCGTTGTGAAAGTCGAGTTCCCGATTAGTTTGGTATAGCCGAAGATCATCGACTTTGAGGGGATCGCTGCCGGTGTCGCGAATATCATGGAGAAGGTGACCAGCTGCATCTTGCGGATCGGGAAATCCCAATTGGTGGCCAAAGCTAAAAAATATCCGTTTCGTAAGGGTTATTGATGTGTCAATCGGAAAGCCGCTGACCACAACGAAGCCGTGCCCACCTTCCAGCACAGCGCGGATGCTTTCGACAACAGGTTTAAGCGATGCCAGTTCGAAATCTTCGAGCTGGCATTCGCTCCAAGTGGTGTTGTGCGAGTCGAGCTTGTTGGCGGACTGTCTAAGCTCACCTATTTGCTGATTATTCAGGTGGATGAGTGTGTTGGCAGTCGTATTGATCGGTAGCGCTTTCCAAGCGGCGGGGCTGTCGATCGCTTGTGTGAGGTACTCGGGCATCTGATTGAATAATCTGCTTCGATGTTAGCGACTTCGGCGAGGTGAGCGCGGTGTTACTGCTTCTTAGGTCTGCACCAGAAAGATCGATCATCACCATACTCTATGGCGAGGTATCGATAAAGCAGTTCCTGACCGACACTGAGTCCGTCGACGTAGATAACTGCCTGCGTGTCAGCCTCATTCTCTATAGCTTTGATATCAAGTTGGATGCGTGTGGCAGACGCAAGTAACTGACGTACGAATTGTTCTGCCTGATGTGCCTGCTCGACTTCGGCCGCACAGCCAGGCGAATGATCTTCGACAGCGGCTTTTGCTGGAGAGTGGATTTCCCACAGGTGAACTCGAGTTTTCTTTCCCTGGATATCAAACCAGGCAGTTTCCGCATCAATGACTTTGATTAAGGTGGCAGGCGTGTAGTTGCACGGGCATTCGGCCAGTATCGAGTCACTCAACGTGAGTAAAACAACACCGATGAGTAGCCAGGGACCCAGCGCGCGAATGAGGGTCGTGCGGAGTACTGTTGTCGTCACGATCAGCGCGTCATTTTGTGTGGGCTCGGGTTGAAGGGACAAAGGGTTTAGACCGCCTTAGTACATGGTGTATGTTGCTTGGTGGGATCGATCATGTTGAGACCAAGTGGTCATATGCTGGATAACATGGAGTTTTTATGATGACCCAGCCAAGTCCGAGTCCGGCGTGGCAGACGTTGTTTAGCCCCTCAAGGGGTACACAGATAAGTTAAATCGCCCTAAAACCGCATGAAAACAGGGGTATCGGTGCCCGCGGTTGACAAGGCAGTAACCGACATGTTTCGCTGTTTGTAGAAGTAGGGAAGGAGTTTTGGGTTTGCGCGTGAAAAAAACCCGACGACAGAATCGCAGATACAAAAATAGAGTGCCAAAGTCAGGTCATGAATGACGGGGTCGTAGCGCGAAATCCAACGAAATAATGTCCACTAATTGAGAGGGGGAGTTATGAAGGAAGTCAAAGTTTTTCAGCAGATGTACCGGGATGGCCAAGTGACCCGTCGCGAATTTCTGTCGGCGATGGGTGCGTTAAGTTTGTCAGCCACCGCAGCCGGCAGTTTCCTGGCCTCATCGAGCGCACTGGCGGCGACGCCAAACAGAGGCGGATCCGTGATAGTCGCCTCAAACCTGCACGGGCCAGATGACACCTTGGACCCCATTGTGTGTACATCAACCATTGACTACATCCGGCAGTGCACCATCCATAACGGTCTCATACAAATCTGGGACAACATGAGTCTGCATCCTGAGCTGGCTGAAGAGTGGTCGGTGAATAGTAATGCGACTGAGTACACTTTCAAACTCCGCAAGGGTGTCACCTTCCATGACGGGTCGGCATTTTCAGCAGACGACGTCCTGTGGAGTATGAATCGTCACCTGGGCGAAGACTCGCCTTCGTCTATCAAGGCTTTCTTCGCCGCCGTTGTGGAGTGGACAAAAATTGATAGCCATACGGTAAAACTAAGCCTGTCTTCTCCTGATGCTGACATGCCGATCAAGCTGACTCAGTTTCAGGCAAAAATCGTCAAAAAAGACACCACTGACTTTAGTAAGGGTGCGGGCACAGGTCCGTACCTGGTCGAGGCTTTCCAGCCTGGAGTGAAGTCGGTGCACGTTCGAAATCCGAACTACTGGCGTGATACAGGACAGCACCTTGATGCGATCGAAATCATGGCAATTACCGACCCCAATGCACGCCTGAATGCGTTGCTTGCCGGCGACATTGACATGATGACCGTACTCAATGCCAAGTCGATTAAGCAGGTCGAAAAAACCGACGGAGTGGAAGTGATGTCGGTCCCCGCAGGACTTTATGGGGGCATCTGCTGCCTTAAGAACACTGCGCCGGGCGAAGACGATGATTTCGTGATGGGTCTGCGGATGATTCAGGATCGCGAGAAGATCGTCAGGTCATTTCTTAAAGGACACGGCCAAGTCGGTAACGATCACCCGATCTCACCGGCCTACGGAGCGGATCATTGCCATGAATTGGCCCAGCGGACTTACGATCCGGATAAGGCCAAGTGGCACCTCAACAAGTCCGGTATTTCGTCCGCCGAATTGTTCGTGGCTCCGGTCCAGGGCGGCCTCGAGGAGACTTGTCTCCTGATGCAGCAGAATCTCGCCAAGATTGGTTTTGACCTGAAGTTGAAGAAAGTGCCTACCGATGGTTACTGGGGTGCGGTGTGGATGAAGGAGCCGCTGAACGTGGTCACCTGGAACATGCGACCGACCGCCAACGCCATGCTGGGAATTCAGTTTGGTCCTGGTGGTAACTGGAACGACACATTCTGGAACAACGAGCGCATGGGTGAATTGCTGAAAATGTCCTTAGCTGAGACTGATCCAGCGAAGCGTCACGAGATGCATTGTGAAATGCAGACTCTGGTGCATAACGACGCGGGTATGGTCATTCCTTATCACACCAACGTCTTGGATGCGAAGAGCACTAAAGTGCATGGCTTTTCGAATGTCCCGCTGGGCCAGTTAGGTGGAAATGGGTGGGCTGAGTTCATTTGGAAAGACGCGTAACCGCGCATCGGGAGTTTGTTTAGAAAGGGGCTGCACGGGAGTATTGTCGTGCAGCCCCCTTGTTTTATGGTGACCATTGCGACAAACGGGCTGATGGGGCTGTTGGTCCCCAAGCCATGATTTGGCGGGCACTTCTTGGTCGGTTGGGCATCAGTGTTGCCACCTTGTTCGTCGTTTCCGTGTTGATTTTTATTGGCACCAATCTGCTGCCCGGTGATGTCGCCCAGATTCTTTTGGGCCAGATGGCGACGCCTGAAAGCCTTGCGGCGTTGCAGGCCAAATTGGGGATGGATGAACCAGGGCATGTGCGTTACTTCATGTGGTTGCGTGATGTGGCGACGGGTGATATGGGCTTCTCAAAAGCCGGGTTGGGCGCGGGTAATGCGACGCCGATCGTGCAGATTCTTGAGCCGCGTATTTTTAACACGCTACAACTAACCAGCATGGTGGCGGTCATTGCCATCCCCATCGCTTTGTTTCTCGGGTTGCTTGCCGCGATGCATCCCGGCACTCGACTCGATCGCACGGTCACCTTTTCTACGTTAAGCCTGATTTCTGTCCCTGACTTTTTTGTGGCGACGTTTCTCGTCCTAATTTTTGCGGTTTATCTGGGCTGGCTACCTTCTATCGCTTATCTGAGGGGTGACGAGACGGGGTGGGGTTTAATCCGAGCCTTGGCCATGCCGGCGCTCACGTTAATCATTATTGTGTCTGCGCAGATCATTCGAATGACTCGGGCCACCGTGCTCAATGTGATGAGTTCACCATATATTGAAATGGCAATACTCAAGGGCGTACCCAGGAGACGGATCATATTGCGACATGCGTTGCTCAACGCCATTGGTCCGATCGTCAACGTGATTGCACTTAACCTGGCCTGGCTCGTGGGCGGCGTGGTTATCGTTGAACAGATCTTTGCGTATCCTGGTCTTGCCAAATTGATGATTGATGCGGTGTTGGTCAGAGATCTGCCTTTAGTGCAGGCGTGCGCGATGATTTTTTGCGCCAGTTACGTTGTATTAATTTTTATTGCTGACATGGCATCGATTCTCTCCAATCCACGGCTGCGTCATCCCAAGTAGAAGATTTTTCGCAATGTCAGAAACGCAACAAAGCATGAATCCGAGCAGGCATTTTGATGAGTTACCTGATGCGCCGCCCAAGCGGAAAATCAGACTCAGTTGGGCGGGAAAACTCGGTATCGCAGTATTGGTTTTCTGGGCCATCATCGTTGTGATTGGCCCTTCGATTTCCCCCTACCATGAGGCGGAGTTTCTCGAGGAGTCATTGTTCATTGTGCCGGGTAGTGATGAGAAATACCCGGATACTGATTTTCAGCCGCCCAGCCGAATCGTTCTACTGGGTAGTGACTACATGGGTCGGGATACGTTATCACGCATTCTTTTCGGTGCGAGGACGACGATTGGTATCTCGTTTATTGCCACCATTCTCGCTTACTTGATCGGCGTGACGCTTGGTATTGCAGCGGCGGTGGGTTATCGCTTTCAGTATCGTGGCTTTACCATCATCGAACTTGACACGGTGTTGAGCCGACTGAACGACGCATTATTGTCTATTCCATCGATCATGTTGGGACTTGTCATGATTGCCGCGCTGGGGAGCACCATCCCATTATTAATTGTTTTGACCGGTATTATTTATGCAGCCAGCGTGTTTCGTATTGCACGTTCTTTAGGGCAGGAAGTGATGGTTAGCGATTTTGTTGAGGCAGCCCGAGTGCGCGGTGAAGGGCTTTGGTGGATTATCACTCGGGAGATATTACCTAACGTCGCGATGCCGCTTGCAACCGATTTCGGGCTGCGTTTTGTATGGGTTATTTTATTTATCTCGGCGTTGAGCTTCCTTGGTTTGGGGGTGCAGCCACCGATGTCGGACTGGGGCAGCATGGTGAAAGAAAACCTTCCAGGTCTGATTTATGGGTCGGTTGCGCCTTTGGTTCCATCGCTGGCCATTGCCACGCTGACGATTTCCGTGAACATGATTGTTGACGATATCTCAGCTCAGACTGGCGGAAAATTGGCCAAGAGAATGATTTCATGAGCATTCTGCTCGAGGTCGATGACCTCAAAATCAGTGCTCGCAAAGATGACGACAGTCTTTTACCGATCGTCAAGGGGGTCAGTTTTAAAGTGGAGCGCGGCGAAGTGGTGGCGTTGATCGGGGAGTCAGGATCCGGCAAGACCACGATCGCTTTATCAGCACTAGGTTACACCAAGCCGGGTCTTGAGTTCGATGGTGGTGAGGTGCGTCTGGAAGGTGAAGACGTTATTACCATGAGGTCAGATCAGCTGCGGTCTTTGCGTGGCCGGCGGGTCGCATACCTGGCACAGAGTGCAGCGGCAACGTTCAACCCAGCGTTGACGATCGGTGAGCAGGTGACAGAGTCCAGCGTCCTGCACGGCATCTTGAGTAAAGAGCAAGCACATGAGCGGGCGAAAGTGCTCTATCAGGCGTTGGAATTGCCGGATCCTGAACGACTCGGGCGACGTTACCCGCATCAGGTTTCTGGTGGACAGTTGCAGCGACTGATGGCGGCGATGGCGCTTTGCGGAAAGCCGGACCTGCTGGTTCTAGATGAGCCCACAACAGCGCTCGATGTCACCACGCAGATCGAGGTGCTGAAGTCCTTCAAATCGGTGATCAAGCAGGAGGGATCATCTGCGATTTATGTCACGCACGATCTTTCTGTGGTGGCACAGATTGCCGATCACATCGTTGTGCTGTACGCGGGTGAGATTCAGGAGTATGGCACGGCCGAGCAGGTTGTTAACCACCCTACACATGACTATACGCGCCGGTTGATGCATGCGGTTCGGCCTCCCCCTGCTGCAGGCCAGGGTGACAAAACATCGAGTGAACATAAACGGCAGGCGCCTGCACTAGAGGTTAGAAATATCACCGCGGGCTATGGAAGAAAACGCGATGGTACGACGACGATCACTGTTTTACGGAGCGTGAACGTTTCAATTGAACGCGGTCAGAGTATCGGCGTGATTGGAGAATCAGGCTGTGGAAAATCCACACTCGCACGGGTGATGGCTGGCTTATTACCCGCTACAGAAGGCCAGGTGCTGTTGGATGGGCAGGAACTGAAACCTGCACTTGTGCAACGAAGTCGCAATGAGTTGCAGAAGGTTCAGTTCGTTTTTCAGATGGCTGATACGGCGCTGAATCCGAAACAGCGTGTCGATCATATTCTCGGAAGACCGTTGGAATTTTATCTGGGACTGAAGGGCAAAGAGAAACGGCAACGCGTTGGTGAACTGCTTGAAATGGTGGAATTACCGCAGGAGTTTGCCGGACGATATCCAGAAGAACTTTCCGGAGGGCAGAAACAGCGAGTGAACCTGGCTCGAGCGCTGGCCGCCTCGCCCGAGGTATTGTTGTGTGATGAAGTGATATCGGCGCTGGATTCCATTGTTGGTGCTAATGTCATCGATTTGCTCAGGAGACTGCGTCAGCAGACAGGCGTTTCCTTCGTTTTCATTAGCCATGATCTATCGACGGTTGCCTCTTTTGCGGATGAGATCGTAGTGCTTTATGCGGGTCGTGTGGTTGAAAAGGGAAGCACGGATAGGGTTCTCTCACCGCCTTACCATCCGTATACCCGTTTGCTGATCAGTTCTGTTCCGGAACTGCGGGTGGGTTGGTTGGAAGAAGCCATGCGGACTCAAGAAGCCCAAGCGGGTATTGACCGGTTGGTGACGTTGACAGAGATAGGATGCCC
>Ga0066376_10001289_pt1 | contig 24337 bp, 22 predicted proteins | sample Knorr_S15_td_Bot_FD_77009 | JGI IMG/M metagenome (GOLD analysis project Ga0066376, IMG submission 77009) | Marine microbial communities from Southern Atlantic Ocean transect - Knorr_S15_td_Bottom_ad_5009_LV_A | ecosystem: Environmental > Aquatic > Marine > Oceanic | place: Southern Atlantic...
CACTAGCTCCAGCCCGTGCACCGTGCAATTGGCACGTTTTGTACAATTCGTGCATTTTGTTCCAACCTTTGGCTGACACGGGCCATCCAACCAGGCAATCAGGAGCGATGAGATGAAGGAAGTCACTACCGCTGAAGCCAGGAAGAACATGGCCGAGTTGCTGAACCGGGCCGCGTACGGGAAGGAACGCTTCGTCGTGACACGTCACGGCAAGGAGTTGGTCGCCATCGTCCCGCTCGAGGAGGTCACGCTTCTCGATCGGCTGCGCACTCTGCTGTCGAGCAAGGACTGCGAGGCTGCGCTGGCCGCGATGCACGAGTCCGAGCCGCAGCAGTGGGACGAGGTCCGCCGGGACTTGGACCTTTAGAGTCGATGGCCTCACGCTGGAGCGTCGAGCTCACGAACGCGGCCGTCGAGGAGCTGCACTCTCTACCCCGCGAAGAGCGGGCGAGAGTCGCGGAGCGCATCGACCACCTCGCGAGCAACGGGTTGCCGCCCGCGCTACGGGCCCAGCTCGACGAAACCGGCGCGGTCGGGCTTCCTGCTGGTGAGCAGATCCTGGTGTGCGTCGAGAACCCGGCAGAGCAGCGCATCCTCGTTGTGTTACTCCGCAGGGAGAACGCGGCCATGCGTCCGACGCTCGGCCGACTGATTCGCCACACGTTACCGCGGTGGCTGACCGAATGGACGGGACGGGAAGGGATGACGTCGATACTGCAGGACCTGAAATTCGCCGCGCGTTCACTGCGCCGGAACCCTGGTTTCACGTCGGCGGCGGTGCTCACGCTCGCGCTCGGCATCGGGGCGACCGCCGCCATCTTCCGCGTGGCCAACGGTGTGCTGTTCAGCCCGCTGCCCTACGCGGACGCCGACGAAGTCGTCACGATCTGGTCGTCGTGGGACAACTTTCCGGGCAAGACCTGGGTCTCCGTTCAGGAGTACACCTACTGGTAGCAACAGAACCGCACGCTCGAGGACGTCGCGCTCTACCAGACCGGATCCGTGAACTTCACGTCGGCCGAGAACCCCGAGCGCGTGGGCTCCGCCACCGTCACCTGGAACACGTTCTCCGTGCTGGGCGTAACGCCGGTCGTCGGCCGCACGCACCAGCCACTCGCCGGCCAAGACTCGATCCCCAACGTACTGATTGGGCACGACCCTTGGCAGCGCAGATTCGGCGGCGATGCGGGGATCGTCGGTCGCAGCGTCGAAATGAACGGCACGATGTTCCCGGTTATAGGCGTGCTCCCGGAAGGATTCGTGCTGCCCATCGACTACGGGTCGGCGAGCGTCTCCGAGGTCTTCTTCCCGATGTTCGTCGATGTCGAGGCGGCGCGCGCCGACTTGGTCGGGCTGATCGACCAACTCAGAGCCGAGGGCGTCTTCACGGTCGAAAACAACTTCCAACCGCGGGTCTTCGGCGTGAAAGAAGACATCGTGGGCACCGCCGGGAATACGATCGTGGTGCTCCTGGGCGCGGTCGCTTTCGTCCTGCTCATCGCGTGCGGCAACGTCGCCAACCTCCTGCTCTCGCGCAGCGAGGTTCGCACGCGTGAGGTGGCTGTTCGCACTGCCCTCGGTGCAGGACGAGCACGCATCCTCCGTCAGCTTCTGACCGAGAGCGCCGTGCTCGCGGCCGCCGGCGGAACGCTCGGACTCGTATTCGCGGTGTTGGGCGTGGACGCGCTGCTCGCGATCGATCCTGCGGCCGTGCCGCGTTCGGACGCGGTGTCCCTCAACGCCACCGTGGTGTTCGTCACGATCGCCGTTTCGGGGCTCACGGCACTGCTCTTCGGTCTCGTGCCTGGACTGCGGGTGACCCGCGGCGTCGTCGGAGCCGCGCTGCACGAGGGCGGACGAAGGGGCGCAAGCGCCAACCGCATGCAAGGCCTGCTCGTGGCGGCGCAGATGGCGATGGCGGTCATCCTGCTCACAGGATCCGGCCTTATGCTGAAGACCTTCGTCTCGCTGCTCCGCGTCGACTCGGGATTCCGGGCGGACAACGTGCTCACACTGCGCGCCTCGGCACCGGCCGGCGCCTACCCGGACGGGCCGTCCGTGCTCGCATTCTACGACGATCTCTTGCGCCGGATCAGCGAACTGCCTGGCGTGGAGAGCGGCGGGGCCGCTCGCGACCGCCATGGGGGATGGCGGCTTCAACCCAGTCGGCTACGTACGCCAGGCCAACGAGTCCACGCAGGCGGACTGGCAATTCGCCACGCCGGGGTATCTGGAGAGGATGGGGATCCGTCTGGTCGAAGGACGCACGCTCGAGGTGGGTGACAACGCCGACGGCCAGGCCGTCGTGGTCATCAACGAGACGCTCGCGAACCGGTACTGGCCCAACGGGGGCGCGCTCGGCGCGGAGGTGCGGGCCATGGGTGGCGACACCGCCATCGTCGGCGGCGGCGCCCACAATGGCATCACGGGAGACGTGAACGAGCGGTTCTACCGACCACAGGCACAGGCCTCCTACGTGGGGACGATCCGTAGCATGACGCTCACGATCGCCACCCGTGGGGAACCCAAGGAGCTGATCGCGGCCGTGCGGCGTGAGATACGGGCGGCCGATCCCGCGCTCCCGGTGTCGGACATCCGGACCTTCGAGGAAGTGCTGTCCTCATCGGTCGCGCAGCCCCGCTTCGCGATGATGCTGCTGAGCGCGTTCGGATCGCTCGCGATCATACTCTCGATCGTGGGCATCTACGGAGTGCTGGCATACTCGGTGAGCCGGCGCACGCAGGAGATCGGCGTTCGCATGGCGCTCGGAGCCGCGGCCGGACAGGTCATCGCGCTCGTTGTGCGTCAGGGCATGATCATGGCCCTCACCGGCGTCGTCATCGGTACGGGCGTCGCCTGGTTCGTCACGGATCTCATGAGCGGCATGCTCTACGGCGTTGAACCGCAGGACCTGCAGACGTTCATTTCCGTGCCGGCGCTCTGCGCGGCCGTGGCGTTGCTCGCCTGCTGGATCCCCGCCGGGCGTGCCGCGCGCGTGAGGCCCTCGAACGCGCTGCGTTACGAATAGGGGCGAGAATCACCCCGGGGACCGCCGAAGCGAGCGCCGTCAGCCTACGGGCGGGCGGCGCTGTTTCGTCGCCTCAATACCAAGAGAGGGAACGCCGCGGCGGCCAAAAGCAATACGGCCGCCACGGGCGAGCGCAGAAATACCGACGGATCTCCCTCCGAGAGAATCATGGATCGCCGGAAGTTCGATTCCAGCATCGGCCCCAGGATGAGGCCGAGCAGGACCGGGATCAGAGGATAGCCATACCGCCGAAGCACGAACCCTAGCACCCCGACCGCAGCCGTCAGGTACATCGCGAACGTGGTTCCTTCGGACGTGAAAGCGGAGATCACCGCCAGCGCGCCGATGAAGGGAAAGAGCATCGCCCGCGGGATGCGAGTGATGCGCACGAAGAGCGGAATCAGCGCGAGGCCGAAGATCAGAATCAGCACATAGCTCCAGAAGTATGCACCGAAAAGCGGGCCCAGGAGTTCGGATCCCTGGTCGAAGAGTTGCGGCCCAGGCGTGACCCCGTGCATGACCAAGCCGCCCAGGATCACCGCCGTGACCGCGTCCCCCGGAATGCCGAGGGCGAGCATGGGAATGAACGCGCCACCGGTCATCGCATTGTTGGCGGCCTCCGGGGCGACGATACCCTCGGCGACGCCTGAGCCGAAGCGTTCCGGCGCGTCGGAGGACCGCTTCGCCTCCGAATACGAGAGGAAGGCGGCCATCGCGGCGCCCGCGCCCGGCAGCGCTCCCACGAGCGTCCCGATCGCGGGGCTCTTCACCCACACACCGACTCCGACCGAGCGCACCTCCTGCCACAACGCCGCTAAGCGACCGGATCCGACCTCGGGCGCGTCGCCTCGGTGAGCGGGCTCCCCTGATTGATGGAGCAGCTCGGCAACGGCAAACAGACCGATGACAACCGGTATGAGGGGGACCCCAACGAGCAGATCCACCGATGCGAACGTGTAGCGCGGCACCGGAACCAGACGGTCGATGCCCACCGTTGCGAGCATGAGCCCGATGACCGTCGCGGTCATGCCCTTCAACAGCGACTCTGGAGAGACGGTCGCCACGGCGACGAGCGCCAGCACTACCAGCGCGAACATCTCCGGCGACTGGAAGGTCAGAGCCACCCGCGCGAGCTGGGGCGCGAAGAGCACGAGTACAACGCCGCCGAACACACCCCCCACGAACGAAGAGAACGTAGCGAGTGCGATCGCCAACCCAGTCCTTCCGCCTTGGGCCATGGCGTGGCCGTCGAGCATGGTCATCGCACTCGCCGGTGTGCCCGGAATGCGCAGAGTAATCGCGGCGATGGAGCCGCCGTAGATGCCGCCAGTGAAGATGCCCGTCATCATGACGATCGCCGGCGCGGTAGCCAGCTGAAACGTGAGCGGCAGCAACAGCGAGATCGCGAGCGTGGCGGTGAGACCGGGCACCGCACCCACCATGATTCCGAGCAGGACGCCGCCGACCAGAAACGGGAGCAACTCGGGGGAGAGTAGGAGGTCGGGCGTCACCGTCGTCGCTCGAGCAAGCGCCTCACCCCAACAGTCCCGTTGGTAGCCGTACCCCGAGCGCTAGGCGGAAGAACACGAAGAGCACGGTGACAACGAAGACCGGAACCGCCACTCGGTGCTTGCGGTCCTCGGTGAAGAGGCTGGTCAGGTAGCCGCTGTAGCCGAGCGTGCTCAAAACGAAGCCGAGCGGCTCGAAGAGGGCGGCAAAGACGATCGTGGCGAGGGCGGCGAACCAGGGGCGACCGGCCGCTGCAAAGACCCCGCCCTCACCACCCGAGCTTCCGTTCCCTTTGGCGCCGCTGCCCGCACCGTTCTTGACTCCCCCCACGATAATTGCGATCGCCAACGCCGCGAGCAGCACCGCCAACGTGAGCGGCATGAAGCCCGGGCCGGGCTCACCCACCTGCGCCGGGATCCGTGTCGCGCCCGCGCCGTAGGCGAGTGCAACGAGCAGAAGTACGCCTCCGGAGGCGACATCGTCTCGACCGGATCCCGCCTGGGGTAGCTGGGGTGCGTGTGCGTCCCCGCCCAAGGGCGTCTGCGTCAAGCGATCCATTTGGAGACGGGCGCGTTCGCCTCTTCGAGCGGCTGGGTCACGACGTCGAGCAGGTATGGGCCCGGGGCATTGAGCGCGGCGCTCATCGCCGACGCCAACTCGCGTGGGTCCTCGACCCGGGACGCTGGCATCCCATAGGCGCGCGCGATCGCCGCGTGGTCCGATCGCCCGAAGTCGACCGAGTAATAGTCATCGCCGCGGCTCTTTTGGCCCGCCTTGATCCAGCCGTAGCTGGCGTTGTTGCAGACGATGAGGGTAGCCGGGACCTGAAGGCGCACGAGAGTCTCCAGTTCGCCTGCCGAGATGCCGAACGATCCGTCGCCCATCATGCCCACGACCCGTCCAGCTTCCGGCTTGGCGAGGTGGGCCCCGACCACACCGGGCAGCGAGTAACCGAGCGCGCCGAACGCCCTGGGGCTCACGAACCAACGGCCGGGTTTTTCGAGCCGCCAATAGGCAGACACATAAGGGCAGGGTGTGCCGGGATCCGCCACGATCACCGAATCCTCCGGCAGCGCAGCGAAGAGCTCCCCGACGAGGCGCTCGGGCCGAATCGGACCTTCGTCCGACTCGAACAGATGAGCGACCTGCTCCATGTGGGCGCTCCGTCCGATGGCGATCTCTTCTGCGATTTGCGCCGCGACCTCGGCGGTGTCGACCCCGTCTCGCGCACCGTCGGCCATGAGCGCCGCGACCTCGTCCAGCAGCCCCGCCAGACCCAGACTCGCGTCCGAGCAGATTCCGACCGCTACCTCGTAGTTGCGTCCGATCACCCGCTCGTCGACATCAAGCTGGAGCACGGTGGTCGAACCCGGAGCCGGAAGGGTCCACTTCTCAGTGGTGACCGAACCGGTGCCCGAACCGATGTAGAACACCAGGTCGGCCCGACGCACGAAGTCGTGCCGCCAGGGCAGTCCTCCGTTGCTGCCGATCACGCCGAGCGAGAGCGGATCCGTCTCGGCGATCGCGCCCTTCCCGCAGATGGACGTGGCGACCGCGGCGCCGAGGGCACGCGCCAACGCCGTCACTTCGTGCCAGGCGCCGGAGCGCAGAACACCCGCTCCGGCCACTAGCAGGGGGCGTCGGCTCTCCACCAGGAGTCGCGCGGCGGCCTTCACCTGGGCGCGGCCTGGAGCCAGGCGCTCGTTCGGATAGTGACTGAAACGCGCTTCCGCGTCGGTCGCGGAATGCGGGTCCAGCGAGTCCAGGAGCTGGCCCTGCACGTCTAGTGGCAGCGAGACATGACAGGCACCGAGGCTCCCTGTGGTGGCCTCCCGAAAGGCGTCACGCAACATGTCCGGCAGGTGCGCGCCAGCGGTCGGTGAGAAGACACGCTTGGTGACAGGCCGGAACAGACCGGCCTGGTCCAGCTCTGTGAGCGTGCCCTTTCCGCGATCCTCCACCCCGATGTCCGATGTCAGGCACACGAGCGGCACCGAAGAATCGTTCGCTTCGGCGACACCCGGCAGTATGTACATGGCGCCGCCGCCGCTCGGGCCCTCACACACGCCGACGCGGCCGCTCAGGCGAGCGTACGCATCGGCCATGAAGGACGCGCAACGCTCGTCGCGCGTCAGCACATGTCGAATCCCCTCGGACTTCGCCAGCGCGTGGTAAAACGGAAGCGAGGTGTCCCCACACAGGCCGAAGACGACGTCCACCTCGAGGGCCTCCAGGATCGCGACGACGGCGTCCGCACCACGTGTTTTGCTCATCGCTCGCTCAGCAGGTGCATGAGCGCCTCGACCTTAGGCGCCAAGAATTCCAGGTGGTACTCAGTGCCGCTACGGTCCTTCCACGACGCCCCGATAGCGACGTCCGCTGCCCACGCCTGGTACTCCGGGTCCTCGGCGGTTTCCCGGCAGGCCCGAGCGAGCCGGCCGACGACGTCGGGTGGCGTTCCGCCGGGGGCCACCAAGATGCGAAAGCCGCCATAGTCGAGTTCGTAGCCGAACTCGCGAAACAGCGGGACATCGGGCAGGAGTTCATTGCGCAGCTGGGCCATGATCGCGAGCACCCGCAGCGAACCGGACTCGACGTACGGCATGGCCGCAGGAAGGCTCGACACGATCGCGTCCACTTCTCCGCCCAGGATCGCCGCCAACTGCGGTCCCGAGCCTCCTTCGTAGGGGATGTGCCGCAGTTCGATCTCCATGGCCTGCTCCATGGCGGCGGCATGCTGATGCCAGATGCCGCGCATGCCCACGTTTCCGGCGGTGATCTGGCCCGGACGGGCGATCGCGGCTTCGCGGAACGCCTCCAGGTGGGGCCAGGAGGAGCCGGGCACGATCAGCGCGCTCGGGTGATCCGTGACCATGCACACCGGCTCGAACGACCGCCAAGAAATCGGGGCCAACCCGAGGTTCTCTACCGAGAGCGCGTCGTACGTCATCGTGCCGAGCGTGTATCCGTCCGCAGGGGCGCGCTGCACTCTCGTTAGACCGACCGAACTGAGGCCGCCCGGAACGTTCTCGGTCACGACGCGCACGCCAAGGTGCCGCTCGAAATGGCTCATGAAGCCGCGCATCGCGGCGTCGGTTCCACCACCGGCCCGCCACGGAATCACGTGGCGGACTTCTCGAGTCGTGTCCGGGTACGGAACCGGTGCGTCGTAGCGTCGTGAGACGTACAGCGCGATCGCGAATGCGACTACGATTGCGGGAAGCAAGAAACGCTTATCCATGGCCTCCGTTATGGCGGTGCGGGGCTAGGGACGCAACCCACTGGGCCGGTTGGAGTCGAGTCGTCAGACCGACGAAGACGAGGCTTCGTTGCGTCCGAGCCGCGCTGTCTCCCATTGTGAAGCGCAGGAGGCACGGCCACCACCAGCTAGGCGATCATCCTGAGTCCCTATCACCCTCGCAGCGCGGCAAACGCCTTGTGGCCACTGCCGGTCTGCATACTCGTTGCTTGCGCCGGGCCCACGCAGGAGCCGAGCGCCGCGGTACCCGACGTCACGCTGACGATCGTCGGCCAAGCTCTGATCGAGCACGACCCCCGGGAGTTCCTCGATGCTCCGCTTCAGTCCGTCACTCCGATTCTGCGTCGGGCGGACGCCGTCTTCACGAATCTCGAGGTGGCCATCGCGGGTCCGGGCTGTGAGTGCGAGCCGACGCGCGACGACGTGTACTTCCACGGAGCTGGGCCAGAAGTGCTGGACTACCTCGGCGAGATCGGCGTATCGCTTCTGTCGCTGGCCAACAACCATGCCTGGGACTACGGCGCTAGTGGCGTATTGTCCGCAATCGCGGCGGTCGAGGCGCGTGGCTTCACCCACTCCGGCTCGGGCGTCGACGTCTCGGAAGCGACGGCGCCGTCCTACCTCCAGGTGGGGCGCTTCACCGTGTCCCTGGTCTCGGCGGCATCGGTCAATACGAGCCAGGACGCGCGCGCCACGGAAACTCGGGCCGGCCTCAACATGCTCGATCCGGGTGAACGGGCAGACTGGGACCGCAACATCTCCAGCATCCGGGTCGCCCGGTCCGAGTCGGACGTCGTGGTTGCCTACCAGCATTTCCAGACGGACGCCGAGCCCGGTTGGCAGGAGGAGTGGGCGCGAGCCGCAATCGACGCGGGTGCTGACATCTACGTGAGTCACGGCGAGCCGACCCTGATGGGGGTCGAGGCCTACGGGGGAGGCCTGATCCTGTACGGACTGGGGAACTTCATCTTCCAGACGAAAACCGAGCCCGGCCGGTATCCGGCCGACGTGTGGCAGAGCGTTCTCGCCGAGGTGGTCATCGGCGACGAAGGCGTGAAGGAAGTCACGTTTACCCCCGTAGTGCTCGATTCGGGTGAGCAGGGGCCGTTGTTTCTCGAGACACGCGGGTTCCCGGAAGTGGCAGACGCCGAGACCGGGCGGTCGATCCTGGACCGGCTCATCGGCTTGTCCGCTCCCTACGAGACCTCATTTCATCTGAGCGGCGGGCGAGCGACGCTGCTGCTCTCTGAGCAAACTGGAGCGAACTAGTGTCAGCTCGAGTCGTCTTCGTTACCGGATCCAGCACCGGCATCGGCGAGGCGACCGCCCTGCACTTCGCGCGGCTCGGCGACACCGTGTACGCGACCATGCGCACCCCCGATCGGTCCGGGGACACATTGCGCGCTGCGTCCCAGCTAGAGGGCTTGGACCTCACGCTCGTCGCGCTCGACGTGAACGACGAGCATTCGGTCGCGCGCGCCGTGGGCGCCGCACTGGAGCGCTCGGGCCACATCGACGTCCTCGTGAACAATGCAGGCATCGGCAGCCTGACGAGCGTCGAGGCGGCCCTGATGGAAGACGCCAAGGCGGTCTTCGAGACCAACGTCTTCGGCGCGCTACGCACCATCCAGGCCATATTGCCGGGGATGCGCGCACGAGGAACCGGGACCATCGTCAACGTCACCTCGATCGCAGGCCGCCTCGTGAGTGGCGGCCACGGTGTCTACTCGGCGAGCAAATACGCGCTCGAGGCGCTGAGCGAGGCCCTCGCGATCGAGACAGGAAAACACGGCCTTCGCGTCATCATCATCGAGCCGGGATTCATCTCCACCCCGATTCTGGACAAAGCCTCGAACCCACCGGGGGCGAACGACCCTTACGGCGAGGTGCTGGGGCGCATGCAGGCGCTCTACACGCACGCACGCGCCAACGCCGACCCTCCTGCTGTGGTCGCGCAAGCCATCGACCGAGCTCTGCTCGATCCGGAACCGAGGTTGCGGTACGTCGTTGGGGCAGGCGCGAAGGGGACCGTCCTCGGCCGCGCGGCCATGAGCGACGAGGACTGGGTCGAGCAGGGCCGGGCGCTCACCGCGGAAGAGTATCGGCAGTGGCAGGAAAGGGTGTTTCCGCGCCGTAGCTAGTGCGATCTCAAAGGGTTCTCCCAAGTCCACCCCGGGAACCGCGCGAGTCACCGTCCGGACCGCTATCGCGGTCCGCCCTGGAGCGGCAAATTGCTGGCGCGGGTCGGGATCACAACAATGAGAGCGACGATGAAGGTGAGAGAGGCCATAGTCGGCGAGCCGGGAAGACTAGCGTGATCTTGGTCACAGGTGGGGCCGGTTTCATCGGTTCGAACATCGTCGCCGGCTTGGAATCGGCAGCAGAGGGACCCATCACCGTGGTCGACCGTTTCGGGACGGACGACAAGTGGAAGAACCTGCGGGGCCCGGAAGTCGACGAGCTGGTGGATCCGGCTGGACTCGACGACTTCCTGCAACGTCGCGGCGGTGAGGTCGCCTACGTCATCCACATGGGGGCAATCTCGGCTACGGCCGAGGCGGACGCCGACTTGATCGTGGATGCCAATCTTCGACTTTCCCAGCGGATCTGGCGGTGGTGCGTGCAACACGATGTGCCACTCATCTATGCGTCCTCCGCGGCCACGTACGGCGACGGCGCCCAGGGCTTCGATGACGACGGCTCTCCGGAAGGCCTGGCAAGGCTGGTGCCGATGAACGCGTATGCGTGGAGCAAACACCTCTTCGATCGCTGGGTCGCGCGCATCGTGGCTTCAGGAGGTCGGAAGCCACCCCAGTGGGTGGGCCTCAAGTTCTTCAACGTGTATGGGCCGAACGAGCACCACAAAGGCGACATGCGCAGCGTGGTGTTGAAGAACCACCCCGCGGCCGTTCGCGGCGAGCAGGTCACGCTCTTCCGCTCGCACCATCCGGAATACGAGGACGGAGGGCAGATGCGCGACTTCGTCTACGTGAAGGACTGCGAGCGCGTCGTGCTCTGGCTGATGGAGAATCGAGACGTGAACGGTCTCTTCAATCTGGGCACGGGCAGAGCCCAGACATGGCTCGAGCTGATGCAGGCCCTCTACTCCGCGGTCGGCCAGGAGCTCGCGGTCGATTGGGTGGACACCCCTGAGGAGATTCGGGACCGCTATCAGTATTACACCCAGGCCGACATGGCGCGCCTGCGCGCTGCCGGATACGACCGGCCGTTCAGGTCGGTAGAGGAGGGGGTGGCCGATTACGTCGAGCGGCACCTCTCGCGTGAGGATCCGTATCGTTAGGGTTTCGTGAGACCTGAATTGCGGGGCTCTCACACACAGATCGGGCGCGTGGCCGCAGGGGACGCGCTCGCCCGCGAGGCGCTGTCGAAACGAGCAGGCAGGCGACATCTTGCTTCTCATGACCGTCTCCTACGACAACTCGAAGGCCGTCTTCGAGGGCATCAAGGCCGCCGGCATTGCCAGCATCTCGGCATTGCCGGAGACGTGGCTGGGACTGCTGCTGCAGCGCGCCGAGGACGACCCGGACATACAGCTCATCCAGGTCGCGAAAGAAGAGGAGGCTGTGGGCATTGCTGCGGGCGCGTACTTCGCCGGGGAGCCGCATATCCTGCTCATGCAGAACCACGGCATGTTCGGGGCCCTCAACGGCATCGTGTCGCTCGCGCAGCTCTATGGGATTCCGTTGTGCATGCTCATCGCGGTGCGCGGGCATTGGGGGGAGCCGTACCCTTGGCATACCCGGGGCGGCATCGTGACCGAAGGGGTCCTGCGAGCGCTGAGTATCCCGTTCGAGCACGCACGCGACCCGGAGAAGGTCGGCAAGCAGATCCAGGAGGCTTGGACGTTCTCAGAGAGTTCGCTCTCTCCGGTGGCACTCCTGCTCACGCGCGACCTGATGGAGGACTGATGGAGCGCGCCCAATGCATTGCGATGCTCTACCCCGAACTCGAGGACAGGCTGGTCGTGACCATCATGGGCGCGAGCGCGCAGGAGCTATACGACCTCGGCCACAGGGAGAACTTCTTCTATCTGCAGCATGCGATGGGCCTGGCCTCTTCCATCGGATTGGGGCTCGCGCTCCATCGCCCTGAGGAGCGGGTCGTCGTACTCGACGGTGACGGCTCGGTGCTGATGAATCTCGGAGGGCTCGCGACGCTCGCCCGGTATCGGCCGAAGAACCTGCTGCACATCATCTTCGACAACGGCAGCCTGCTTTCCACGGGCGGTTTCGAATCGCATACGACGCAGGGCATCACTGATCTCGCCGCGATCGCGCGCGGCGCGGGCATCGAGCACGTTTCTGCTGTCGATTCGCCGATGGACTTCGGCGAGGCCGCGATGGAGGCGCTCGAGCGCGATGACCTGAGTGTCATCGTCGCGAAGGTGAAGGCCGTCGGGCCCGACAACTACGGGATGGACCTGGCGCTACCGGAGAACGCCTTCCGCTTCAAACGATGCGTGCAGGAGCGGAAAGCGCGGCGCTAAGAGGCTTCATCAGTCCGCTCGGCGATTGCCACCATCATGTCGTTGAAGGCCTATTCGAGGCTCCGCAGGTGCTTATCAGTGTGCCGGAACTTGAGCCTGTGTTCCATGTTGCCTTCCTTGACCGCCTCGAACGCCCGCCTGATCAGGATCAGTGGTCCCGCCACCCGATTGGTCGTGAAGATCGCCAGTCCGGTCGCCGCCACGAGCGAGCGCCGCCGCCCGGAGTCTACGTGGCCTACTCGCCGGCGACCGCGCCCACAGGAGTCGTCTTGCTGGCCCGGACCGACGGTGACCCCATGCTGGCTCTGCCCCTGCTGCGAGAGGCACTTTCCCGCCTGGACGCGGATCTGCCCGTGTACGGCGCGCGCACGGTGGCGGACGTAGTCGATCAGCGTCTGGGCGGCCGGAAGTTCTCCGTCGCCTTGCTGATGGTGTTCTCGGGCCTGGCGGCCTTCCTCGGCGCGATCGGGATCTACGGCGTGATGTCCTACGCGGTGGCCCAACGAACCCGCGAGATGGGCGTCCGGTTGGCGCTCGGAGCCAAGCGTAGCGATGTGGTGGGGCTCGTGCTCAAGCACGGCGTTCAGATCACCGTGCTCGGACTGGGCCTGCTCGGCGCGGTGGCCGCCTCCCGACTCGTAAGCAGCCAGCTCTTCGAGGTGGGCACCGCGGACCCGCTGACCTACGGGGCCGTAGCCGTGATTTTCGGCAGTGTGTCGATGTTCGCGAGCTATGTGCCCTCACGGCGGGCCTCCTCGACCGATCCGTTGGAGGCACTCAGGCACGAATAGGCCCGAGGTGACCGGGCTGACCCCTTGACCGGATCATTGGGTCCGAGTATTAGTTGCATATGACAACTACTATGGAGGCCCCGGGGGCCGCCGCTCACCCACGGTCGATCGCTGAGGGAGCGGTGGACCCAACGCTACGAGCGGACGCCGAGCACTTGTCCGATGCCCTCAGCGAGCTCATTCGCGTGATACAGTTCCGAGACCGGGATCGCGCGTGTTGTTACGACATCAGCGTGAGTCAGTGTTATGCCTTGAAGGGGGTCGTGGACGCGGGTGCGCTCACGATCAACGAGCTCGCCGCGCATCTGTACCTCGACAAGAGCACCGCCAGCCGAGTGGCGAACGGCTTGGTGGACAAAGGCCTGTTGGTTCGTGAGCGCGATGCTGATGACGGCCGGGTCGTGCAGCTCGTGGCGACCGGTGAAGGTGCGTCGGTGTGCACGACTATCGAGTCGGATCTCACCCGTGAGTATGCAGAAATGCTCTCCGACTTCGATCCCGAGATTCGGGCGGCCATCACGCGCCTGGTATCACGCCTGGGGCGATCGTTCACGGCACGCGTGGAGACCTCGGGCGGAAGTTGCTGTGTAGTTGGCTGACAGGAGCGAGCGAAGAGCAGCTCCTCTTTTTTGGACAATATAGTTGCAGAAAGCAACTAACAGAGAGGACCAGATCATGACGACACAAGCGAAGACAGAGGTGAAACAAGCGGTACGGGAGCGTTACTCGCGAGCGGCGGAAGGCAACGGGTGCTGCGGCCCCTCGTGCTGTGACCCCGATACCACATCGGAAGCGACGTCGGAGACGACATCGAGAGCGAACGAAATCAGCCAGGAGATCGGCTATTCGGAAGACGAGCTGGCCGACTTACCCGAGGAAGCCAACCTGGGGCTCGGGTGCGGAAACCCGACCGCAATCGCCTCGCTACGAGAGGGGCAGACCGTTCTCGACCTGGGATCGGGCGCCGGCATCGACTGTTTTCTGGCCGCGAGTCAGGTCGGGCCGACGGGGAGCGTCATCGGGATCGACATGACACCCCAGATGATCGACAAAGCACGCGCCAATGCCGCCAACGGCAGCTACGACAACGTGGAGTTCCGCCTCGGGGAGATCGAGGCGCTACCGGTCGCGGACGGGACGGTCGATGTGATCATCTCGAATTGCGTGCTCAACCTCAGCCCGCAAAAGGACAGGGTCCTCGCCGAAGCTTGGCGTGTGCTGAAGCCGGGAGGACGTGTGGTGGTTTCGGACATGGTCTCCGAAGTGCCCGTGCCAGAGGTCTTGGCCGGCAACCTGGAGGCGGTGGCCGCATGCCTTCCGACCTTCCGCGATCACTACCTCCAACAGTTCAGGGACGCCGGATTCGACGACGTTCGCATCACTTCGGAGAAGCCGTATCCCACGAGCTTCATCCTCGGTGACCCCGGAGTGCAGGAATACATGGATGGGCACGCAGCCCATGCAGCGGAGTTGACCGAGTTCGCGGGGTCCATTTCGGGCGCGCACTTCGAGGCCACGAAGGCGTAGGGTCTCAGCCGAAGCGAGTCGGAATCGTGGGGCGGTCGGCATCCTCGATCCGCCACCGCCCCACCCTCTGTACCGATAAGCCCGCCTCCGTTACTATGGCGGCGACCGGTATACCGGCAGCCGGCATAGTCGGCCTGGAAGGGAATTGAACCACAACAAGCTCATTCACTGGGAGATTCGCGCGTTCCGGGCGCTGACGCGCCTGTATCCACGGTCCTTCCGAGCGGCGTACGAACGCGAGGTGATCGACTTCTTCGTACAGGAGCGCGGCCAAAAAGTGCACGGCCCCGCTCTGCTTCGCGCCATGCGCTGGATGTCATTTTGGATGGGCACGCTGTTCGACACGGTCGCGACGGGAATCAGGCTCCACAGGCAGACACGAACGGAGAGGGGAGGCGGGATGAGCCGTTGGGTGGGAGATCTTCAGCACACGGTACGCGTACTACTGCGGGAACCGACGTTCACGCTCCTGGCGCTCGCCACGATCGTGCTGGGCGTCGGTGCCACGGCAGCGATCTTCCGCGTAGTGGACGGGGTCGTCCTGCGCCCACTGCCCTACCACGACTCGGAACGCCTTGTGCTCGTGGGGTCGTTGTTCGACGGCCGCAGCGACGAACCGGGCCCTATCTCGGTGGGCGACTTCCGGCAGATCCGACAGCGAGCGCGAACGCTCGAGGACGTCGTTTACGCGGGCCAGTTCAGGGACGTGCTGCTCGGCGACGGGGACCCAGAGTCGGTCACGGTCGGCATAGCCAGTACACAGTTCTTCGAGGTGTTCGACAGCAAGGCAGCCGTGGGCCGTCTCTTCGGCCCTGATGACCACGCCGCGGCTGCGAGTCGTGTCGCCGTGCTCGACTACGGGTTCTGGGTCCGGCGCTACGGGGCGGACCCGGGCGTGCTGGGTCAGACGCTCATGCTCGAGCGAAATCCACTCGTCATTATCGGGGTGCTCAGCCCTGACTTCGCATCTCCCGCCCAAGTCGGGGGCAGCGAAGCCATCGCCTGGAGGCCATTGAGGGCAGACGAAGACGACAGCTGGTTCGGACTCGGATCCAGCATCGTCGCTCGAATCGTGACGGGCGAGGACGTCGCTTCGGTCGCCGTGGAGGCTGCTCAGTTGGGGCGCGATGTCGGGAGGGAGTTCCGTTCCGACTTCCCCTATGACTTCGGGATAAGGTCGCTCCAGGAGCTCACGGTCGGCTCGTTGGACGAGACCAGCAGGACACTCATGGTGGGTGCTTTTCTGCTGATGCTCATCGCGTGCGCCAACCTCGCGAACCTGTCCCTGACGCAACGCGTCGACCGAGAACAGGAGATGTCGCTTCGGACCGCGCTCGGTGCCGGCCATGGCCGCATCGTGCGCCTCGTGGCACTCGAGAACGGCGTGGTCGCACTCGTCGGAAGCGTGCTGGGGCTCGCGCTCGCCTACGCCGCGATCGAGGCGCTGCAAGCCGTCTCGCCAGGAGGAATCCCGCGCCTCGGCGAGGTCGGTGTAGATCTGAGGGTGGCCGCTTTCGCCGCGCGATGGTCATCGCGGAGACGGGAATCGCCCTCATCCTACTGACGTCGGCCGGTCTGCTGGTGCGCTCCTTCCAGGAACTCGCGACGCGCGACACTGGCCTGCCCATCGACGAGCTCGCCACCCTGCGAGTCGACGTACGCCGCATCATGGAGGAAGACGAAGCACAGCTCTTCTTCGAGGCGCTCGAGACACGCGTCGAGGGGCTGCCGGGTGTCGGAGGTGCGTCGTGGATCACCACGCTTCCCTTCACGACCGACGGGGTGATGAGCCGAGTCACGCTCGAACGCAGCACTGGGGAGTTGGATGTCGAGGACTTTCTGCCGACCACGAGTGTTTCTCCCTCGTTCTTCCAGACTGCCGGGCTACGAATTCTGCACGGACGCGGACTCGGAAGAGACGATTGTACGGAAGCCCCAACCGTCGCGGTCGTCAATGAGGCGTTCGTGCAGCAGTACTGGCCCGACGCGCCGAGCGTGCTCGGACTCCAGTTCTGGTATGGTGACCGAGGGGACGGGGATCCGGTCGAGGTGGTGGGCGTGGTGGAAGACATGGCGTACCGCCTGAACTCGGATCCGCTACCACAGCTGTTGGTAGCCATGGCGCAGTCGTTCTGGGGGCATGCCACCCTCGTGGTACGCACAGCGGGCGAGCCGGTAGCGATGCTCGAGGATCTCAAGAGCATCGCCCGCGAGGCCGGGCCGAACCTTCCGCTCGATCTGTCCACTCTGGAGGCGCTGTACCGCGAGGAACTGGTTCGGCCTCGCTTCTACGCACTGCTGATCGGGTCCTTCGCGGGACTCGCAGGCCTGCTGGCGCTCGTGGGACTGTACGGCACGGTCTCCTACTCGGTGCAGCGACGCACGCGCGAACTCGGCATCCGTATCGCACTCGGCGCCCAGGCGGGCACGCTCGTACGGTCGGTGCTGCGCGGAGGTGTCACGGATGCGATGCTCGGCATCGCGCTGGGCGTCGCGGCCTCGCTGCTCACGACTCGCTTCATCCCGGAATACCTCTTCCAGGTCGAGCCCACGGATGCGCTCACGTTCGCTTCGACTGCCGGCCTGTTGCTCGTCGCCTCACTACTCCCCGCGTGGATCCCAGCCCGTCGGGTCGCCCGGGTAGACCCGTAACTTTCGCTCAGCTCGGAGGCCTGACATGCCAAGTTCTGCCCATCCCGACGTGACGCCCCGCACGCTGGAAATCCTGCTCGCGCTCGCGGACCGGCCTCGGCACGGCTACGGAATCCGCCAGGAGGTGGAGCAGCGGACGGGCGGACAGGTCGTACTGCGGTCGGGCACACTCTATGAGGCGATCCAACGGCTGGAAGGTCGCGCGTGGATCGAACCCGTGAGCGCTCCGGAAGGGGAGCAGGAATCCGGTGGGCCCGAACGCCGCTTCTACGCGCTGACAGACGAGGGCCGGGTGGCATTGGCCGACGAACTCGGGCGACTGCAGTCGATCCTCGATACCGCGGCAGGTAAGGCACTGGTACCGAAACCGGTCTAATGATGCGGCTGGTGGGAGCTACATCCGCGCCAGATACGTGATCTTCATCACCATCCCGCGATCGGAGAGACTCCACACCCTCCGGTCGTCTCCACGGTTCTCCGTGAATACGAGGAAGAAGTCGCTCCCGGGCCGATGGATGAAGTTGAAGCGCACGTTGGTGGAGAACGTCTTCTCGAAGCTGTTGTACTGCAGCAACACGTTGGTGGAGAGCCTGGTCGAGTGGGAGTAGGTGGCGCGCAGCGTGCTGATGTCGGCGTTGAAGGCCCCGTCGGGCACGTCGACCTGATTGCGCGTATATCCGGCTGTGAGCGAGACCTGAGGCGAGGGCGCGATCGTTAGAGTTCCGCCCACGCTCACGAGCGTGCCACCGTAGAACCTCGAGATCAGGGCCGTCGACCCGAGGATCGCTACCCGACTGGAGCTCGAGAAGGCAAACCAGCCGCCATGGTCCGCGCGGTATCGCCCGGCCGGCACGGAAACCGAGTCCGAGAGCTCGAATCCCTCGTCCAAGAGGGTCTCGGACCCGTTGAAGAAGCCGGTGAACTGGTCCCCGGACTCCCAGACGGTGCCGATCCCCACGCCGCCGATCCAGTCCTGCAGGCGCCCGTCCGAGACCGTGCTGCCGTAGCCTCCTCCGAGAAAGATCGAGACGTCGCGGATGCCGAGCAGCGACGACGGCCTCCACTTGGGGCCGGCGTACAAATCGGTACGTCGAAGGTCGCTGCGGGTGATGAAGCCGGCGCCGGCCTCCGCGTTGGGGCTCAGTGCGTAGTGGTTGAAGAACGAACTCCAATTCTCCCCCTCGTAGGAGTACCCGACGTTGTACGAGTACCCGTACACGTCGCCCCCCTCCGAGAACGACTCGGCGAGGTAGGCATCCCAAACCCAGGCTTCGCCGATCACGAACTGTCCGTCGACTCCGGCGGTGGTCATCCACTCGGCCGAGCTACGGCGGTCTACGACCATTGCACCGACGTAGTTGCTTTCGCCGACATCTCGCTTCACGCGCGCCACGGAAAAGTTCTCTCGCGGAACACCGAAGGCCTCGTCGGTCACGACGTTGAGTAGCCCCACCGTCTGACTCCCGATGCGGCCCGTGAGACGGGCGCCCCCGAGGATTGGCACCTCGCCGTCCTCCGAGATGCCGATGTTTCGACTGAAGAACATGCGATACGGCGGCGGGGCCATCGGGTCAGCCACGAGTCCGAAGTCGAAGATGCCTGAGTTCTCGAGAAAGAAGTCTCGCTTCTCCGGAAAAAACAGATCGAAGCGGGTGAGATTCATCTGCGCATCGTCCACCTCGACCTGCGCGAAATCAGTGTTCACGGTCAGGTCGAGCACCAAGCCCGGCCTGAGCTCCGTCTTGATGTCGATTCCGATCTCTCGCTGGGTGGACGAGACGATCGCACCGGCAGTGCTGCGCTCCTGGCGCCGCCCCACGACCACGAAGGGCTTCGTCTCGAGATTCAGCCCTTGTTGCGGCAGGTCGACGAGCCCCGTGAGATGGCCCGCGCGACTCACGCGGTGAAGGCCACCCCCCTCGCGCTCCCAGGACTGCCAGAGTGTCTCCTCGTTCTTCCTTCGGATGATGCGGAAGACGTTGATGCCCCACGGCTCGTCCCCAACGGCCTCGGGGTAACGCAGCGTCCGCCACGGGATCGCGAATTCGGCGCTCCACCCGTCGCGCGTCCGGGCACTCTTTACTTCCCAAACACCGCGCCAGTTGATGTTGAGTTCGCTGCCCTCATCCGTGATCAGCGCCTCGAACTCGGCACCGTTCGGGTTGGTCGCGAAGATCACGCCGCTCCGGTGGTCATGGAACGGGTCTAGCAGAATCGCGATGGCGTCGTCGCCCGCAAACTGAATGCCCGCCCCGAAGAAGAGCGGCTCGATCAGCTTGTCCCTTTGTAGGATCCGCGCCACGATCTCATCGGGTTCCGAGTCATGCGCCACGATGCCGATGTACAGGGTCGCGTCGTCGTAGGCGATTCGTACTTCGGTTTGCTCGGTCGCGGCGGCGCCCTGCTCGGGCTCGCGCTGAATGAATCCACCGAGAGCGACCGTCCGGGACCACACGTCTTCGGTCAGCAGGCCGTCCAATCGCACGGATTCCCCAGCGTCCGCGCGCATTCGGTACGCGCCCACTTGATCGGTCTGCGCAGTTGCAAGTACGGGCAGAGTAAGCAGGCACAACAGGGTTCGCACCAGAATCGCGGACTTGCGCGGGGGTCGCGTTAGCGCGGCGGACTCGGCGCGTGAGCGGAGCATCGGACGAGAATCGTAGTTGGGAGTGCCAAGAGTATCGGCAAGGAGTATGGGCAGAGCCGGGCCCGAAGTGTATCCCCCGACTATCCCCAGATGTCGAAGAAGTCGACTCCCTCCGACACGCCCCCAGGGCTCGCCGGAGCCAGGTAGCCCATCAGGAGCCTGGTCGCCTCACTGACCAGGACCGAACGAGACAGGCGCGTCCCGCTCGCGGGGTCTTCCGCATCAACGACACCGAGTACCGCCATGAGGCCGAGTCGGACTGCGAGCTCTGGCCTGAGGTGGTCGATTTCGTCGGCTCGGGTCATCAAGAGCTCGGCGATGCCATCGATCAGATGACGGCGGAACGCCTGGTACGCCTCCTCATTGCCGCCCGCGGCCCGATCCAAGGCGCGCAAGAAGGACGAGCGCGAGCGTTGAGCCTCCAGCAACAAGCCGACGGACCCTGCAGCGAGTTCGGGTAGGTCCAGTTCGGACCAGTTCCGGGAGGCCAGCGCTTCGGTCCATCGATCGAGCGCTTCCTGCCAGACCCGTTCACCGAGGTAGTCGAGCAGGTCCTCCTTGCCCTTGAATCGTGCGTAGAAGGACCCGACCGAGGAGTCAGCGCGTTCGACGACGGCTTGAACGGTGAGCCCGGCCGGCCCCAGCTGCTCCAAAAGGTCGAGCGATGCGCGCACGATTCGCTCGAGGGTACGGCGCGAGCGCGTCTGTTTGGGCGGGTTGAGATTGGCCGGAGGGGTGGTTATCGGGTCCATGCGTCACTGTAATAGAACAGAATTCTGATTCTATATATCCCGTAACGCGCACTCGTGCAACACATCAGGCAGAGGCGCCTCATTCCAGTCGGCGCTTCCGTCAGTCCTCGGGGTGTCCGTCGTGGACGGTCCGTGGAGGTGACCGCTGACGGCTCACTGACGGGGGGGAGGTAGGGTTGGGCGGCCGGTTCCAAGCAAACTCCCAGCCGATGTGATCAACATGCCCACTCCCCTGAGTCCGCCGCTCCAACTGTTAGCGCCTCCCTACGCCTGCCTCCTTTCGCTCCAGGGTGGTAAGAAGCAACTCAAAGAAGACGGACGAAAGCCTGGGTCTGCGCTCATTTGGGTCCTGGAGAGGGGCGCGACGGAGTCGGATCGCAATGTGGTGGAGCAACGGCCGGGTGGCTTACCTCTAATCGTCATCCTGCCCCGAGTTGCCGACCTCGCGCATGATCCGTCGATCTTCCATCTCATCGAGCGCTGCCGACCCCATGGGATTCTACCGTTCCATGAGCGGCTTTCAGAACGCGAACTCGCCCAGGTGCTCAAGTGCCCTCCGGAGGACCTCGGGGCTTCGGTGACCGAATATCTGGCCTGGCGTGGCATCAAGGTCGACCGAGACACGGTCCACCTCATCCGCAGGACCATCGACATGTCCACCGACCTTCGCTCGATCAGCGCCCTTTCAAAGAGCATGTACCTGTCTCGCCGCGCGCTCGGCCGTCGCTTCTTCAGCAGGGGACTTCCGGTGCCATCTCATTGGCTCCAGTTCGGTCGCCTCATTCGGGTAGCGATCAGGCTCCAGAACACCAGCGACAGCATCTTCTCGGTGGCTTACCAGTTTGGTTATCCAGACGGATTTGCTGTCAGCAACCAAATGGAACGAGTCATCGGCGTGCGGCCCCGCGAGGTCCGAGAACAACTCGGTTGGGAGTGGGTGATGGAGTCCTGGCTGAGGCGGGAAGCCGAATCGGGTGGGCTGGCTCCCGATCATTCGCGGATGTCGGGGTTCGAGGCTACGGCCGGCGACCGACGGCCGTCCGAGCGTTCACGCCGGGCAGGAAGGAAAGCCCGGAGCGCGTCCGGCGGCTAGCAGTTGCTACGGTGTGTACGGAGGAGAAGATTGGACCATGAGCCCATCGAGATCCAAGGAGGCCCCCGCCAGGATCGAACTGTTCGGAGGACCAATGGCTCGGATCCGCGGCGAGGACATCACCTTCTCCCGGTACCAGATGGCGTTGGTGGCGCTCGTCTTCGGACATCGGGAAGGCCGGATCAGTCGCGCTGAGGTGGCCTGGCTCATCTGGGAGGAGGACGACGGCCCCGGCCCACGCCACAAGCTCAGGCAACTGCTCGTGGATGTGCGCAAACGGTTGGGTCTGCGCGTGATCGACAGCATGGCGGACCCGCTCGAGCCTGATCGATCGGCGGCAGCATGCGACCTGGAAGGTCTTCTCGACTCCCTCGCGGCGGGCCGATTCGCCGAAGCCGCCACAACCCTGAGCCGGGGCTTCGCAACCTCCATCAATTCGCCGCCGAGCCCCGCCTTCGCCGACTGGCTCGAAGGGCGTCGCGTGTCACTCGAGAGGAGGGTTCGCCGAGAGTCAGCCGATGCCTGGGATGAGAGGGTAAGGGCGAACGCATGGCCCTCGGCCCTCGACGCAGCCGAGGCTCTCTACCTGATCGCCCCTGATGATGTGCCGACGCTCGAAAAGGTGATCGAGGCCCGCGCGCGCGCGGGACGGACCGCGTCGGCCGACGCGGCGTACGCAGATCACTTGGCCTCGCTGACACCGGGCGTGAAGCCAGCGGCGCGACTCGTTGAGCTCATGGCACGTGTTGGGGCGCTGGGCGGCGAAACGGTATCGGATCGGCCGGCCGTCCCCAACGTGCCTCTCATTGGCCGGACATCCCAGTTGGCTGAAGCGCGCAAGGTTCTCGAGAGCGTCCAGAGTGGACGCCTCGACCTGCTCTTTGTGAGTGGTGAGGCCGGCATCGGCAAGACGCGCTTCTTGGAGGAGGTCCGAACCGAGGCCGTGCTCAAGGGATTCACGTGCCTTCACGCGCAGTCTGTCGAGTTGGAGCAGCGGATCGCACTCAATCCGATCATCGACGCTCTTTCGGGTCTGGACCTGCGCCCACACCTCCGAGCGCTCGGCGATCCCTGGCGGCCGGTCATCAGTTCGTTCCTCCCTGCCAGCGCCATCGACGGCCCGGCAGGAGACATCCCGTACATCCAGGACAGCGGCCTCTCTCGGCGCTTGCTCGACGCCTTTTGGATGCTGTTCGATCGGATCGCCCAGGAAGCTCCAACCCTGTTGTTCCTCGATGATATGCATTGGGCGGATCCCACAACCATCGCGCTGGTGCAGTTCATGCAGAGACGCTGGGATTCGGGTGTGCTCGGCATCGTGGGGGCAACCCGTCCGGAGTTGCTTCGGAAGGACGACCCCCTTTCCATGCTCATGCAGGAGTCGGAGGGAGCCAACCTGAGCACGGTCCATCTGTCGGAGTTGCACGATTCCGACGCCCGAAAACTCGTGGACCACGTGGCAGATCGGCCACTCGACGAGACGACCGGACGTCACCTGTGTGACTTGGCTGCCAATCACCCCTTCTATCTCACCGAGGTAACAAGGGACTTCGTCGCTGGCCGGCTGACGCTGCCGGAACGAACCCTCGAGACCATCCCGATCCCCGTCTCGCTACGCCAGATCTTCGACGCCCGGATCGAGCACCTCTCGGAGGGCGCCCTCCGTGTGGCGGAAGTGCTGGCCGTGCGCGCTCGGCCGATGCGACTCGTGGAGATCGGGAGGCTGGCCGAGTTGGCGCTCGACCACTGCGCAGACCGCGTAGAAGAGTTGCAACGCTGGAGCTTCGTGGCCGTGAAGCGCGACCAGGTCGGCATCTCTCATGAGCTGTTCCGGAGCGCCATCTACAAGCACCTCGGAGAGGTGCGACGCTCACTGCTTCACAGAAAAGTGGCGGGGTTCTTGGAGGACCTCGAGGGACCGGACCTGGCGGGGGAACTCGCCATCCACTTCGCCGAAGCGGGGCAGGCTGCACGAGCGGTTCACCACGCGAGGATCGCCGCCACCGAGGCCTTGGCGAGCGGCGCGGTGACAGCCGCAATCCAGTTCTACGAGATCGTGGTGGAAAACGAGTCTGACGCCCACCCGCGTGCGTCTGGTACGGCGGATCTTGCCAGGGCACTCCACATGAATCGACAGATCCACCTTGCGAATCCGATGCTCGAGCTGGCGGCAACACGCCTCCGAGTGACGGGGGATGAGTGGACAGCCAGAAGGATGGATATCCTTCGGGTTGAGGGACTCTCAGAGAGCGGTGCAACTCCGGTCCCGGATTTAATCGACCGTCTAGATCGCGTGAAGGTCGAGGCCTCGGTAGCCAAAGACTGGGAGGCTGTTGCACTGGCGCTGGACGTGGAGTTGCACCTGCGCCACAGACAAGGCGACGTGCCCGGCATCAGGACCGTTCTCAACGAAATGGAAACAGTAGTCGGCGCCGGGTCCAACGAGGCAGCCTGCCTTAGTAACGCAGGCCTGGGTCTCGGTATTTTGTTTCGCGACTCAGATGATGGAGTGGCGAGAGGGGAGAGAGCGGTGGCGATAGCCCGGAGACACGCTCTCACCGACCTCCTATTA